>Ga0315912_10000070_pt1 | contig 270026 bp, 224 predicted proteins | sample VfabasoilMG_FD_204469 | JGI IMG/M metagenome (GOLD analysis project Ga0315912, IMG submission 204469) | Garden soil microbial communities collected in Santa Monica, California, United States - V. faba soil | ecosystem: Environmental > Terrestrial > Soil > Garden | place: USA: California... | reverse complement strand
CACGTCGGCCGCTACGCCAACGGCCAGATCCCTGACCCGCTACCCCGCCCCAAGCCTCGGCTCCGGAGGGTCAAGTGATCGAGATCGTGGGAGATACGGCTGTCGGAAAAGAGCCGCACCCAAACGGATTCGCGAGCTGAGTGAGGGCGTGAACAAGCTCAAGGAGCTCGCGAAGCACGGATCGATGGATCGCATCTACGACATCCCACGACTCGGCTACCAAAGCACTCACCAGCGAGCGTCGGATGGAGATGTGGTGCCGCGATGGGCTGGGTGGCTCATAGCGATACCGACAGCCGAATGAAGGCTTTGGACAAACGGAGCCCTCGACCACCGTGATCCACGCTTCGAGATTGCCGTTGGCCACTACGTCTCGTTCATTTCAGCCCCTCGCACCCGCACCTGCTTCCCGTCGAACCCCACCACCAGCACGTGCACCGGGCTCGCCCCCGCCGCGCGCAGCTCCGCCGCATAGTCCAGCCGCCGCGCCTGCGCCCACCCGTCTTCGAGCACCTCGTCCATCGTCTGGCCCTTGCGTACCACCTTCAGCTCCAGCACCACCCCTGGCTGCCCCGGTACCACCGGGCACACGAGCACATCCGGCCGCCCGCTCCCGGACTCGCGATTGCTCCGCACGCGGTACCCCGGCTCGAGCGCGGCCAAGAGCCCCAGCACGAACACGTGATAGATCCGCTCGGGCTCGCTCGCACCGAGGTCGTGGTACGAGAGCAGGTTCGTCACGAGCACGCCGAGCTGCTGTTCGAAGCGCGGCGAATCACCTTGCAGGAGCGCCGTGAGCAGCCGCTCGAGCTGCCCCCCGTGCCCCTTCATGCGCGCGCGCATCCACTCCGCGAAGCTGCTCGTGTAGAGCAGCCGCACCTCGGCGTTCGGAATCGACAGCCGATACGCCGGCAGCCACGCCGGCTGCACCGGGGGCAGCCGCTGCGCTCGCAGGTACCCGGAGAACACCAGTAGGCTCCACAGCGCGTCGTCGCTCTCCTCGAGCCGGTCGAGCACCACGTTCTCGTCGAGCACTCGCTCCACACCCTCGCCGTCCAAGAGCCGCGAGAACGGCTCGTGCAGCTCGGCGGCTCGCCCTTGCAGCAAGTGCTGCACGAGGTCGTTGGAGCTCGTATTGAGCCAGTGCGGGCGCGGCTGGGCCTCCTCGTCGGCGAGCCAGCACAACACCGACCAAGGGTTGTAGATCACCGTCCCGCCGAAGTCGTAGCCGTCGTACCACGTGCGTACGAGCTCCATCGCAGCGCTACGGCCGGCCTGCGCCACGAGAGCTTCCACTTCGGCTTCGGTGAAGCCGAAGCACGTGGAGAACGACTTCTGCAAGAGGGTGTGCACGGCGAGGTTGTTGAGCCCCGAGAAGATGCTCTCCCGCGACACTCGCAGCACCCCCGTCACGACCCCGCGCTCGAGGTGTGGGTTGTCCTTGAGCCCGTTGGTGAGGACCGCACGGAACAGCTCGATGACTTGCGCACCGTAGCCGTGGACGAACCCAGCATTGATCGGCTCGTCATACTCGTCGATGAGCATGATCGTGCGCTCGCCCGTAGCCCGGTGCAGGTACTTGCTCAGCTCCCCGAGTGCGCGGTGATAGTGCACCGGCTCGGCCGTGCCGTCGAGGATCGCCTGGTATTCGCGTGCCTCGCTCTCCTTGAGCACACCGGCGTCGAGCACCGCCTCGTGCTCGCGAAACAGGACTTGGATCTTCCCGTATAGCTCCGCGCGACACGCCTCGAACGTGCTCGTCTTCACGTCGCGGAACGTCAGGAACACCACCGGGTACCGCCGAAAGTGCCGGCGATACCCATCCCCGGCGCGCCACACCTCGAGCCCCTCGAACAAGCCCGACAGGTCCTCGTCTCGACGCTCGAAGAAGTACCGCAGCATCGACAGCGCAAGCGTCTTGCCGAACCGCCGCGGTCGCGGCAGGAGCAGCACCTTGCTCCCCGCGTGATCGAGCAGCTCCACGATGAGCCCGGTCTTGTCGACGTACACGAGCCGCTTCTCTCGCAGCTCGCGGAAGTCGCTGATCCCGATCGGCAGGTCCATCACGTCAGCTCCGCCACTGCCGCGCCCGTGACACGCTCATCAGCATCCCGAGCCCGATCATCATCGTCAGCACATTACTCCCGCCCGCGCTGATGAACGGCAGCGTGATCCCCGAGACCGGGAAGATCTGCAGCACCATGCCCATGTTGATGATCACGTGCCAGAAGAACAGCGCGGCCACGCCGGTGCAGATGAGCGCGCCGAAGCGGTCCCGCGCCTGGCTGGCGATGTTGATCGACCAGAGCGTGATCCCGAGGTAGAGCGTGAGCAGCATCGCGCCGCCCACGAAGCCCCACTCCTCGGCGAACACGGCGAACGGGAAATCGGTGAACGGCTCGGGCAAGAAGCCCAGCACGTTCTGGGTGCCCTGGTCGACGCCGCGGCCGAAGAACCCGCCGTTGCCCACGCTGATCATCGCCTGGATCGTCTGATAGCCCTCGTCGTCGGCGTAGAGCTCGGGGTCGAGCCAGACGTCGATGCGCTTGCGCTGGTAGTCGGCGAGGTAGCGCCAGCCGAGCGCGAACGAGATCACGCCGGCCAGGCCCGCGCCGAGCATGGTGCGAAGGTGCAGGCGAGTCACCGAGAGCACCGGGAACGCCACCAGGAGCGCCATCACGCCGGTACCGAGATCGGGCTGTTGAATGATGAGCGCGGCGGGCACGAGCACCATCGCGAACGGGATCACCAGCGTGCGGATGCCGCGGAGCTCCTTGGCGGAGATGTCGTGGAGGTAGCGCGCCAGCGCCACCACCAGCAGGATCTTCATCAGCTCCGACGGCTGGATCCGGTAGTCGACCGTGCCGAGCCACCGGCGCGCGCCGTTGACCTTGATGCCCACGAGCGGCACCAGGAACAAGAGCCCCACGGCGAACGCGTACGCGGCGTAGGCCACCCGGTAGATCACCCGGTAGTCGATCGCCGCGGTCGCGAACATGAGGCCGGTGCCGAGCAACACCCAGCGCAGCTGCGTGGCCACGCGCCCGCTCCAGTCGCCCTTGCCGGCGCTGTTGAGGTTGAGCAGCGCCAGCGTGATCACGCCGAACGCGAGCAGCACCACCACCCAGTCGACGGAGTGACGCAGGCGCCCCCACAGGTCGCGCGGCTGGCCGAGGAGATCGCTCATGGCACGGCTCCCGTCTGGCCGCCACCGCCGGCGCGCGCGGCCTGGGCCGCGGCTCGCTGACCGGGCAGCGGGGGCGGCTCGCCATACTCGCGCAGCGGAGTGTCGGTCTCCGACGTGGTGGACCCGATGTAGTGGCTCACGACCTTCATCACGATCGGCGCGGCCGCGTCGGCCCCGATGCCGCCGTGCTCGACCATCGCCACCACCACGATCGAGGGGCTCTGGGCGGGGGCGTACGCCGCGAACCACGCGTGGTCCTGCGAGGTGTCCCAGCCCTCGATCTCGGGCTCGAGCTCGTCTGCGTCGGGGTCGACCGAGCGCTTCTCGCGGCCCACCTGCGCGGTGCCGGTCTTGCCCGCCACCACGATGTTGGTGAGGCGCTCGGAGTATGCGGTGCCCTGCTCCACGTTGACCACGCCCACGAGCCCCCGGTGGATCCGCTCGCGGTCGACAGGGTCGATCACCGGCTGATCATTGCGCCGCTGCGGCTGGCTGGTGAGCACCAGCTTGCCCTCGTTGGTCTCGATGCGATCGACGAGGTACGGCGTCATGACATAACCACCGTTGGCGATCGCGGCGTAGAGCACCGCGAGCTGCAGCACGGTGGTCTTCACGTTGCCCTGCCCGATCGCGCTGTTGAGGCGCACACCGCCCTGGTACGTACCCTCGCGGGCCTCGAACTCCTCGGTCGGGATCGTGCCCCGCACCTCGCCGTTGAGGCCCAGGCCCGAGCGCTCGCCGAGGCCCAGCGAGCGTGCCACCTGCTCCAGACGATCGAGGCTGAGGATGTTGTCGATCGCGAGCTGGTAGAAGTACGAGTTGCACGATTCCACGATCGCGCTCTCGAGGTTCATCAGGCCGTGCACGTGGGTGTCGCCGAAGCGACGACCGCCGTACTTGATGTAGCCCTGGCACTCGATCTGCTGGTCGGGGTCGAACTCGGGGTGCGAGAGCGCGGCGATCGCCGAGACGACCTTGTAGGTGGAGCCCGGGAAGAAGTGCTCCTGCACGGTCTTGTCGATGAAGGGCTTGAGCGGGCTCTCGGCCCACGCCTGCCACTGCGCGCCCGGGATCGGCTGCTCGAACAGGTTGGGATCGAGCGACGGCACCGAGACCATCGCGAGGATCCGGCCGGTCTTGACCTCCATCACCACCACGCTGCCGGCGAGCTTCTCCGACAGGGCGTCGTAGGCCACCCGCTGCAGGTCGAGATCGAGGGTGAGGTAGATGTCCTGGCCCGGGATCGGATCGTGGTCTTCTGGCAAAGCGTCCACGGCCTCGCGCGGCGGATCGGCAACCTCGCGGCTGCGCGCGTCGACCACCCGCGCCCGCCGGCCCAGTCGCCCGCGCAGGTAGTTCTCCCACTGCCGCTCGATGCCGGTCTTGCCGGTGCGATCGCCAGGCCGGTAATTGAGGTGCCGCGAGCGCTCGAGCGCCTTGGGCCCGATGTTGCCCATGTGCCCGGTCACGAACCCCACGAGCTGCTGCTCGGGGTAGTAACGCTTGCTGCTCTCGCGGATCTCCACCCATGGGTCGATCGCGTCGAGCCTGGCCTGGATCCGCGCGAACTCCTCCCAGTCGAGGTTGCGGCGCACGATCTGCGGGTACTTGCCGTTGGCCTCGTCGCCGCGCAGCTCCTCCACCTTGGCGAGGAACTCGTCGCGATCGGCGTCGTCCACGAATTCGACGAGCGAGGCGATGAGGTCGCGGGTCTCGTCGTCCATGGGCACGCGCTTGCCCTCGACGCTCGGCTGCACCCCCGCCTCGCCGTCGCGCACGAAGCGGGCCCACGCGGTGACGTAGAGCGTGTACGCGGGGCGGTTGGTGGCGAGCGGCCGGCCCTCGGCGTCGAAGATGCGGCCGCGCGGGGCCTCCACGTCGACCACGTCGATGAAGTTGCGCTCGGCCCGGCGAGTGTAGTGGTCGCCCTCGAGGATCTGGATCTGGCACAGGCGCACGAACAGGCCGAGGAACCCGATGAGCACCGCGATCACCATCGCCTGGAAGCGAGGCCGGAGATCGCGGAGGTCGTCGCGCTGGCGCAGGTTGATCATCGCGTGGCCTCCCCGATCAAGTCCCCGCCCCGGTCCAGTAGGCCTGCTGCGGCGGCCGGTCGTCGAGCCGCAGCACCGCCAGCAGGCGATCGATGCCGGCCCACAGCGGCGGCGCGACGAACAAGGTGGCCAGCGCATGCCAGTGCACCACCCCGAGCGCGCCGAGCAGCGCGTGCCGCGGGACCTCGAGCGGCTCGGCCAGCACCAGCAAGATCGCGAGCGTGAGCCCGTCGAGCAGCAGCGCCGAGAACAGGCCCGCCGCGGCGCGCAGCCAGAACCCCCCGATCGCGAAGCGGCCCGAGGCCCAGCGCAGCACCAGGAACGCGAGCCCGTGGGCCAGCGCCAGCGTGCCGATGGGCGCGCCCTGGTGGAGGTCTTCGAGGTAGCCGAGCGCGATCGCGACCCCGAGCCCGAGCGGCAGCGAGGTGCTCACCGAGAACGCGGCGTGGGTGAGGATCACGGCGCTCGTGGCCGGCAGCATGATCGTCAGCGACAGCACGTCGGCCATCCCGCCCACCACCGCGATGAGCACCCAGCCGAGGACGAGATAGACGAACGCGCGTAGCATGGCGGGATCCAGGCTCTCACGGCCACTACGGCGAAATCGGCTGCAGCCCGCGCGCCTGCACGGCAGGCCCCTCGAGCCCGCTGCGGGGATCGGCGCCGGGAGCATTGGCGAGCACCACCCACACCACGTCGATGCGATCGAAGCGGACGGCGGGCACCACGTGGAGGCGCTGCTGGTCGCCCACCAGCGGCTCGATCTCCACCACCTGGCCGATGGGGTGGCCCTTGGGGAACAGCTCGTCCACGCCCGACGTCTGCACGATGTCGCCGACCTCGACCTCGTAGTCCTTGGAGACCTCGAGCGTGCAGCTGTCCTCGGTGCGGCCCTCGAGGATGCCCTGGGCCTTGGTACGGGCGAGCTCGACGGCGATCTTGGAGCGCGGGTCGGTGATGAGCATGACGTCGCTGTAGTCGTCGAGCGCCTTGTCGATGCGGCCGACCACACCGTCGGGCGAGAGCACCGCCATGCCGGGCCTGGCGTACTGGCTGCCGCGGTCGACCCGGATGTTGACCACGCGAAAGAACGGCGACTGGTCCACGCCCACGCGCTCGGCGGGGATCATGTCCTCGGGCACCTTCTCGCGCATCTGCAGCGCGCGCCGCAGCTGCTGGTTCTCCTCCTGCAGGTGCACGACCTCGCGCAGGCGCTGCCGCAGGTCGCGGTTCTCGCTGGCGAGCTTTTCGTTGGCGTCCTGCACCCGCGCCTGCAACACCCAGCGCTCGAAGAACGCCCCCAGCATGCCGGCGCTGTAGGACACCGCGGCCTCGAGCGGGGCCCCGATCCGCCGCACGGCCCGGTCGAGGCCGCTCATGCGGTGCGGGTCCTGGGCGGAGCTGCGCAGGAGCAGCACCGGAATGCCGAGCAGCACCACGATGAGGGCGCCGTTGCGGATGCTGCGCAGGGAGAGGGCCATGCGAGGGGACCGGCAGACGAACGGCCGGCGGTGCCTTGTTCCAGGACCACGCGGCCGCCCATGCTGACAGCCGCAACCGTGCCAGCTTTGGCGGGAATGGCCAACGAAGCGGCCGGCGCGCTTGCGCTACCGCCGCACCGACGAATGCGGCTGGCGAGTGAGCGAAATCGGCTTCGAACGGGCTCCGCCCCGGGCGCTGGGAGGCCTCGGCGAGCGATGCGCAAGGCTCGCGCCCATGCGATGCTCCGGCGCACGAGGCTCCCGCCGCCGATCGATGCAACGCGCTGAACAGATGCACGGCTCGGCGGGTGGCCGACCCGCAGCCTGGGTGGCTGCGGCAGCGCCGGCGGCGGTACCGGTGCTGCTGGCGATCCACGAGATCGACGCCGAGGCGGCCTCGACGGGGGCCTTGGTGCTGCGGGGCCTGGCGGTGCTGGTGGCCACCTGCATGCTCGCCGGGGCGCTGCTCCTGTCCCGCCAGCTTCGGCTGGCGCGCTGGCTGCTGGCGAGCGGGGCGCTGGGCTTCGGGGCGCTCGGGGTGCTGGGGCTGGCCGACGCCCCGCTGGCGAGCTTCGTCGTGGCGCTGGTCACCGTGGCGCTGGTCACCGTGGTGCCCGCCCGCGATCGGGCCGAGCCCGCCCACGGTCGGCGGCCACGCGAGCGAGCTCGGGCCGCGGCCTGGGCTGCGCTCACGGTGATGCTGGGGCTGGCGGCGTTCGGCCTGACCCATGAGCCGCTGGGCCGCGTCGCCGGGCTCGTGCCTGCGCTGGTGGCTCTCTACGAGGGCCGTGCCCTGTTGCGATCGCGCGGGCGCGGGCGGGTGCTGGCCGTGCTCGCGGGGGTGATCGCGGCGACGGTGCTCTTGTGGAGCCTGCCGGGGCCGTCACTGTTGGCCGCGGCGGGGCTGCCGGTGGGCCTCTTGCTGCTCATGCCCGACGCGCACACCGGAGGAGGCGGACACGAGCCGCTGCTCGACCTCTGGCTCGCCGCGCTCATCGGCCATCCCGCGCGGCTGCTCATCACCACGTTCACCGTGGTGGGCATCGCCGGTGGAGTGGCGCTCACGATGCCGAGCGCGAGCACGCAGGCGCCGCTGACGATCGTCGACGGCCTGTTCATGGCGTTCTCTGCGGTGTGCGTGACGGGCCTGTCGGTCATCGACGTGCCGGTGGTGCTCACGGGCGTGGGTGAGGTGATCCTGCTCCTGCTCATTCAAGTCGGCGGCCTCGGGATCCTCACGTTCACCACCGCTGCGTTCCTGATGATGGGCAACCTCGACGTGCGGAGCGAGGGCATCGCCGCGCGGATGTTCGCCACCGAGACGCCGCGGGCCTCGCTCGGGCCGGCGCTGCGGCGGGTGCTCCTGGTGACCGCGATCGCGGAGCTGCTGGGGATGGTGATCCTGACGATTGCGTTCCTGGCGGGCGGAAAGTCGCTGGGGAGCGCGATCTGGGAGGGCACGTTCACGTCGATCTCGGCCTACTGCAACGCCGGCTTCGCGCTGCGGAGCGACAACCTGATCTCGTACCAGACCGACCCCATGATCGTGGGTACGGTATCCGCGCTCATCATCATCGGCGGGCTCGGGCCCGCGGTGGTGGTGGCCATACCCGCCTGGGTCAGCGGCCGCCCCACCTCGCTCACGGTGCGGGTGGTGATGACGACCACGCTGTGGCTGCTGCTCGCGCCCACGGTGCTGTTCACGATCGTCGAGTGGAACCAGTCGCTGGCCGGGCTCGGCGTGCTCGACCGGGTGGTCAACGCGTGGTTCCTGTCGGTCACCACCCGCACGGCCGGGTTCAACAGCGTGGACATGACGGCGCTGGCGCCCGCCACGATCACGCTGGTGATCCTGCTGATGGCGATCGGCGGCAGCCCGGGCTCGACCGCGGGCGGGCTCAAGACCACCACCGCGGCGGTGCTGTTCCTCGCGAGCCTCGCCACCAGCCGCGGCGCACCCAACGTGGAGATCGGCCGCCGCTCGATCCCCGAGGACACCGTGCGGCGAGCGCTCGCCACCACCGGCGCCTACGTGGTGGCCGCCGCGTGCATGCTGGTGTTCATCCAGCTCACGCAGCCGATCTCGCCCACGCTCGCGATCTTCGAGGTGATCTCGGCGCTCAGCACCGTGGGGCTCTCGCTCGGGGCCACCACCGAGCTCGACGAGGTCGGCCGCCTGGCGATCACGCTCACCATGCTGGTGGGGCGCGTGGGGGCGCTGACATTCCTCGGCGTGCTGATGCCGCTGGCCCCCGCGCGACCGATCCAGCGCCCCGAAGAAGACATTCCCATCGGATGAGGACACCGCCATGAGCCGCAAGCAGCAAGCGTTGATCGTGGGTCTCGGCCAGTTCGGCCGCGCGCTGGCCCGCACCCTGGCCTCGCGCGGCGTGGAGGTGATCGCCGTCGACGTGTCGGAGATCGCGGTGCAGATGGTGGCCGACGTGGTCGCCGACTGCATGGTGCTCGACGCGAGCAGCGAGGCGGCGCTGGCCCAGCTCGAGCCGCAGCGGCGTGACCTCTGCGTGTGCACGATTGGCTCGGAGGCCCGCGATGCTGCGATCGTGGTGACCGCGCTCCTGCGCCAGATGGGCGCGCCGCGGGTGGTGGCGCGCGCCAACGACGACACCACCGAGCGGATCCTGCGGTTGGTGGGCGCGCACGAGGTGGTCAACCCCGAGCGGGCGTTCGGCGAGCGGCTCGCGACGCGGTTGCTCTACTCGGACATCATCGAGGAGCTGCCGCTCGGCGACGACCTGGTGATCTCCGAGATCCGCCCGCCGCGGCTGCTGGTCGGCCGCTCGCTGCGCGAGCTGGACCTCCGCAAGCGCAGCAAGATCTCGGTGATCGCGATCCGCCGCGAGCTCGACGGCCTCGGGCGCGCGCTCGTGCCCAACGCCGACGACCGGATCCTGGCCGACGACATCCTCGTGGTGGTGGCCCCGCGCAACGCCGTGCAGCAGCTCTTGGAGGTGGCGACGTGAGCTTGCGGCACGAGCTGCTCCTCGCCTGGACCGCGCTGGTGGTGGTGCAGGTGCTCACCTTGATCGGCGCGGTGGGGCTGCTCGCGCGCATGGCCCCGGCGGTGGACCGCATCATGGAGGACAACGAGCGCTCGATCGAGGCGGTGGAGAGCATGCTCGCCGAGCTCGGGCAGAGCGAGGTGGACGCGGGCGCGCTCCCGCGGTTCGAGGTGGCGCTCGCCGACGCGCGCGCCAACGTGACCGAGGACGACGAGCCCGCGCAGCTCGACCGCATCGACGCCGGGTACCATGCCGCGTTCACGGGCGACCCCACCGCGCACGAGCGGGTGACGGTGGCGCTGCGCGAGCTGGCCGCGATCAACCGCCGCGCGATGGAGGCCCAGACCGAGCGCGCCTCGGGGGTGGGCCGCACCGGCGCTTGGGCGGCAGCGGTGCTGGGATTGTTGTCGCTGGTGGCGGCGATCGGCATGGCGCGAAGGCTCGAGCGACGGGTGATCGCGCCGGTGGAGGCGACGGCGGCCGCGGTCGAGGCGATCGAGAACGGTGATCGCCACCGGCACTGCCCCGTGCACGGGCCCACCGAGATCGCGACGCTCGGGCGCGGAATCGAGGCGCTGCGACAGCGGCCCACGCATGCCGCCATGCACCACGATACGCGCCACGACGAGCGATGGCTGCTGCTCGCGCTGCTCGATGTGGAGCCGGGGGTAGCGTTCCTGGTGGACGCGCGCGGGGTAGTGGTGCATGCGAACGTGGCGGGAACGGCCGCGGTGCTCGGGGATCCGGCACTCGGGCAGGTGGTGCGCGACCCCGAGGCCGAGCTGCCGGCCGGCTGGTCGCGACAGCCGCTTGGTGAGGGGGCGATGGTGGTTCGGGGGCCGCGGGGGGTCGCAGGGCACGGAGGAGCGGACGAGGGTGGGCGCGGGGTGGAAGAGCGCTCGATGGTGTAACGAAGGGATCGGTCGCCACAGGCCAGGGAAACGTGGCGTCCTTACGACGACCCAAGCTCCCCCAGCGACCGCTCGACGTGGGCCAGGGCCACGAGCGGCTGCTCGACCTCGAAGAAGAATGGCTGCTTGCGTCCATCCTTGATGACGCGGACGATGCCGTGCTCGACGTCGGCTGCAACGTCCAGGACCTTGTCGAGCCGTATCGTGATCGTACTGTCCCCGGCAAATAGCAACCGACGATTCGTGACCAGCAGCGTTCCGGGCTGTCGCTGATCTCCCTTCTTGAGGCGTTTGACGTGCGTTGCGGAGGTCTCGTACCACGGGGATTCGGTGATCGGGATCCGCAGCGTGACAGAGATCTTGTCGCGCGTCGTCGACTCCCGCACCTCCGTCGATAGCAGGTAGTCCTTCTCGCGCTTCGCCTCCTGCTCCGCCCGAAGGCGGGCTTGCTCGGCGAGCACGCGTGCGCGTTCCTCCCGTTGCTTGGCGAGCGCCTGCTCGCGTTCCGCTCGTTGCTTGGCCACTGCTCGCTCGTGCTCTGCTTGCCGAGCTACCGCGATGCGGGCTTGTTCCGCGAGTCGGTTGGCCTCTTCCTCTTGTTGTCGTCGGACACGATCCCTGTGCTCGACAAGAGGCTCGAGCTGTTCCTCCACGTCGATCGAGCCCAGCCCGAGATCACGAGCCGTGGCGCGGACGTGCTGCTCTTGAGTCTCGTCCATGTGCCCGCGTAGCGCCGCGACGAGGCTGGCGAATGCGTCGAGCTTCATCGATGCCGCGTGGCCAACATCGAACACGAAGGCGTTTTCGAGATGCTGCAGGACGCGTCGCTCCTGGTCGTCGATCCGGCCATCGGCCAGGATCCGAGCGATCAGATCGCGGTAGATCGCCTCTTCCTCGAGCTGCCTCACCTGGGAATCGACGGGCAACCTGGCAGCAAGAGCCTCGAGCTTCTTCAATCGCTCGGGCTCCAGGGTCCCCTCGGCGGCGAGGTTTTGGCAGAGGTCGAGATAGGTATGAATGCGCCGCTTGCGAAGCTCCGTGACGACGAAAACCACGATGGCAATGACGGCAACCGCGAGGAGGACCATGATCACCTCGCGCAGGTGATTGATGATCGCTCGGACGATGGCGACGACCACCAACACGATGAGACCGAAGACCCCAAGGGCCAAGTACGCAAGTACGTCGGTACCTCCCGAGCCCCGGTGATAGTGAGGGGTTACGAAGGAGTAGCCCCCGGACGTGCGCCGAAAGTGCCCGCGAACGAGCGGCATCGGCGCCATCATATCGGAGAGCAGTGGGGCATGCCGAGCTCGACTCGAGCGCCCACCGCACGGCCCTGCCCGAAGACACTAGCGACCGGATCCCGATCCGGTCGACGATGCCCGCGTGTACGAGCGACCGGATCCAGGATCCCTGTCTTCGGTGCCGAAGGCATCAACGACCGGATCTCCGATCCAGCTGTCGTTGCCTCCGGGCACGGCCGACCGCATGTCGGATCCACCCAGCGGTGCCTCCGGGCACGGCCGACCGCATGTCGGATCCACCCAGCGGTGCCTTCGGGCCTGCGCAACCAAATGTCGCATCCAGCCGGCGGTGCCTCGGGGTACACGCGACCGCATGTCGGGTTCATCCGGCCGTGCCTCTGGGTACGGGTGACCACATGCCAGATCCCCCTGTTGGTGCCTCCAGGCCCCAACAACCGCATGTCCGATCCCCCTCCGTATGCCCTCCGGCACCAAGAACCAGCTCCCCGCGCGCAATCCCCGGCCCTCGCGCTCACGCCCATCGACGAGCTGCGCGCGGCTCAGGCCACGCAAGCTCGCCGTTCCGACAGGAGCACCTCGACCCAGCTACCCCGGTCCCCACTGCCGAGGACCCAGCCGTCACTCCCGACACCCAGTCCCCGTGATCGAAGACGAGCCGCCCCGAGCGCCTGATCCCCACCCAGCCTCTACTCCGCCCCTTCCTCGGCGTCCACAAGCACGAGCCACCCGACCATCCGCTCCTCGCCCACCGTGAGCGCACGGACCCGCACCCAGTGACCTGAGCCCGTACGGATCTCCGTAGCGAGCTCGGCCGGCGAGAGGAACCGGCGCGAGAGCAGCGTCCGCGCGGCCTTGCGGAGCTCCGGGGTGATCGAGCCGAATGCCTCGTCCTCTGCCGGCGAGAGCGTGGAGACGATGATCTCGCCATCGATGCCCGCAATCGCCACCGGATGCGACCACTGCCGCAAGAGCCCCACCAGCACGGCCCGGAGCTCGCGGTTGCGGCCGCGCGCCTCGGCCTCGCCGCGATCCCGCAGATCGAGCAAGGCGTCGAGGGCCGCGCCGACGCGGGCCAGCTCGTCGGACCCACGCTCGCCGACCCGCCGCGTGACGTCGCCCGCCCCGATCGCAGCCGCGGTCTGCTCGATGCGAACGAGCCGCTCGAGGATCCGCACACGCGCGCTCCGAGACACCCAGGCCCCGAGCAGGAGCACCACGCCGCCGAGCAGGCCCAGGCCCGCAGCGCTGGTGAGCGCCTCCGATCGCAGGGCCTCCACCGCGTCCATGCCCTGCTCACCGGCCACGATGGCCTCGGCCCGCACCGCGATGTCGCGCAGCTGTAGCGCCGCGCCGAGCGTGACCATCAGCAGGGTACCGAGGAGGCCCGCGAGGACCAGACGAATGGAGAGGGCAAGGCTCATGGGGGACCAGCCGAGCGTGGGGAATCGGTTTAGGCACGGGCGGCAAACTGCCGGACTGCGGACGACGTACCGAGGACCACGAGCAGGTCGCCCGAGGCGACTCGCTCGTTCTCGTCAATGGTGGAGATGACGCGACTGCCCCGTCGGATCAGCACCACCGCGATCTTCGATCGCTCGCGCAGCCCGAGCTCGCGGAGGCTGCGGCCCACGAATGCCTCGGGTGCCTCGACCTCCGCCACCACGTGCTCGCGATCGAGCGCGAACTGATCCAGCACGTTGGGATTGGCGAGATGGTGGGCGAGCCGGGCGCCCATCTCCTGCTCGGGGTTGACGATCTCGTGGGCCCCCACCGCCAGCAGCACGCGCCCATGCAGCTCGCTCGTGGCGCGCGACACCACGCGTCGAACGCCACGCTGGCGCAGGAGCGCCGTGACCATGATCGAGGTCTCCTTGGCCCGCACGCCCATCGCCACCACCACGCACGACATGCGCTCGAGCCCGAGCTCGGCGAGCGCGGCGTCGTCGGCCGCATCGGCCACCACCACCGCATCGACGACCGACTCGACCCGCTTGGCGCGCTCGGGATCGACGTCGATCGCCAGCACCGCCTCGCCCTCGTGTACGAGGTGTACTGCCACCGAGCGGCCGAACTGGCCCAGGCCGATCACTGCGAAGTCTCCGCTCATCTCGTCCCTCCCTCTCGCGTCTAGCCGACCATGATGCGGGTCTCGGGGTACGCCACGTGCGAGCGGCTGCGCTCGCCCAGTGCCAGCGCCAGCGTCAGCGGCCCCACCCGCCCAATGAACATCGTGGCGATGATGACGCACTTGCCGATCGCGGTGAGGTTGGCGGTCATCCCGAGCGAGAGCCCCACCGTCCCCAGCGCACTCACGGTCTCGAAGGCGAGCACCTCGAACGGCGCGTCCTCGGTGCCGAGCAGCGTGAACAACGCGAGCACCATGGTGACGGTCGCGACCATGGCGATCGACGTCGCCCGCTGCAGCGTGGCCGTGGGGATGACGCGGCCGAGCAGCGTGGTGCCGCGGCGCGTGCCCACGATCTCGGGGATCGCAGCCCCGAGCACGGCCACGGTGGTGGTCTTGATCCCGCCGCCCGTCCCCCCGGGGGAGGCGCCGATGAACATGAGCACGATGGTGAGCAGGATCGTCGCGGGCCGCATCGTGTTGATGTCGACCGAGTTGAAGCCCGCGGTGCGCATCGACACGCTCTGGAAGAACGCGTTGAGCAGCCGGTCGCCGACGGCGAGCCCCGCGAGCGTCTGGTTCCACTCGAGCGCCGCATAGCCGACCCCGCCGAGGACCACGAGCGCCGCCGAGCTCCCCAGCACCACCCGCACCTGCACCGAGGCACGCGAGCGATCGCGCCGGATCACCCGCCACCACAGCCACGCCAGCACCACGAATCCGAGGCCGCCGAGCACGATGAGCGCCGCATGGACCCCGAGCGCGATGGGGTCGGACTGGAACATGACGACGGAATCGCTCTGCAGCGAGAAGCCCGCGTTGCAGAATGCAGACACCGCCTGGAATATCCCGCGCCACGTTGCTTCGGCCAGCGGCAGCCCATGCCGCAGGTAGCACGCGGCAAGCACCGCGGCTCCGACGAGCTCGAGGCCGAGCGTGGCGAGCACGATGAATCGCACCAGGCGGTAGGCGTGCTGCGGTGAGCCGAGGTCGAGCACCTGCCCGAGCGTCTGCTCGCCTCGCAGGGTGAGGCGGCCGCCGAGGATCACGGTGGCGAACGTCGACAGCACCATGATGCCGAGCCCGCCGACTTGAATGAGCAGCAGGATCACCACCTCACCGAACGCGGTGAACGCAGTGGGAGTGTCGACCACGGAGAGCCCGGTGACGCACGTGGCGCTGACCGCGGTGAACAGCGCATCGAGCAGCCCGATGCGCCCCTGCTCGCCGGCGGCGGGGAACGTGAGGGCCACGCCGCCCACGACGGCGACCGCCGCGAACGTGGCCAGGGTGAGCAGCGCCGGCCGCTGGATGAACTGGCGCACGAGCTCGGCGAACGTGGGACCTCGCGCGACGGCGATCGCCAGGAGCCCGAGCTGCAGCACGCCGAGCGCCGCGAGCGTGGGGACCAGCTCGGCGGCGATCACCGCGGTGATGACCACCGCCGGCCCCGACACCGCGAGCCACCGTACGAGCGCCCGGCCACGGAGCACGAGCACCGCCGACGCGATCGCGAGCACGGCGAGGGCCACGCTCGTGAGCTTCGCCACCGGCACGTCGGTGACCTCGAAGCCGGCGACGAGCGCGACGACGAAGATCGACAGCAGCAGGAGATGGACGACGACCGGCAGGTACGGGCCGAGCGGCTCGGCCGGTAGCATCGGGCGGCGAGAGCTCGCGGTCTCGGCGAACGCCACCTGCGACAGCGTGACGAGCAACCAGGCCATGGTCGGGGCCGCCACGGCGACGTCGGTGACGAGCGCGGGCAAGAAGAACGAGAGGCCCACCAGTACGAGCAGCGGGTAGATCCACCGAATTCCGCGCGCACCGAGCACGACACCGCCGGCGCAGGCCGCCGTGCCCACGAGCATCACGAGCGCGTAGACCAGGCCCACGATCGTGGTCTGCTCGAGCGCCCCGAAGTAGCCGGTGGGCATGTCGACCACGAGCTGGCCGAGCGCGGCGACCACTCCCGTACCCGCCATGCGTACCGCGGCGAGCACTCGCGCGGGGGAGGCCCGTCGTACGATCGCTGCCAGCCGTCGCATCGACGCGGCTCATAGCAGCCGGAGGTGGCGTCGTCGACACCCGGTTTGCGTCCCGCAGCCAGTGGCGCCGTCGATCTGGCAAATTGCAAGGCGGCGGCCCTCGCGTCACCGGGGCCACTTGGTCGGATCGGCTCGTGCAGCCGCGGCCCAGGCCAGCGCCCACAAGAGGTAGCCCACGGCGAGGCCACGTACACCGTGGCGCACGATCAACGCCAACGCGACGACGCAACCCGACCAGAACAGCAGCGAGCACAGGCGACGAGGCCACGGGGAGGAGCGCGATGCGAGAGCGAGCATGCGCTCGGGAAGAGCAAGGAGCGTTCCAAGCCTACGCCCTCGATCATCCTTGCAACTTGCAAGGTGCCGCTGCAGCTCACGCCGTGGCCGGGGTCGCCCCGGGCTCGGCCGCCCGATCCGCGCGCGGCAGCACGAACCACACCCTCGCCCCTCCGAGCGGTGCGCTCTCGATGCCGATCGTCCCTCCGTGTGCCGCCACCACGTCGCGCACGATGTTGAGGCCGAGGCCGCTGCCACGCTTGCCCGTGCCGGGCACGCGCACGAACTTGGCGAACACGCGCTCGCGCATGTCCTCGGGGATGCCCGGGCCCGTATCGTCGACCAACACCCGCACGCCGTCGGCCGCTTCCTGCACCTCGATTCGCACGCGCCCGCCTTCGCCGCCGTACTTGATCGCGTTCTCGATCACGTTGTCGAACACGTGGCGGATCCGCTCGGGGTCGACGCTCACCATCGGCGAAGCCTCGCCCGCCACCGCCTCGAGCATCACGCCCTGCCGCCGGGCCTCACCCTCGTGACGAGCGATCGCGTCGGCCACGAGCTCGCGTACCGGCACCGGCACCGGCTCGAGCCGCGCCGAGCCCGACTCGAGCTTGGCCATCTCGAGCAGCTCGTCCACCACGCCCTCGAGCCGCTGGCAGTCCTGCCGGGCGCCATGCAGGAGATCGAGCTGACGCTCCGACAATGGCCCGGCGGCGCCCTCGAGGCACAGGTGCACCGCCATGTGCAGCGACGTGAGCGGGGTCTTGAGCTCGTGCGCCGCCGCAGCGACGAGGTCGGCGCGAAAGCCTTCCATGCGGCGGGTCTTGGTCACGTCGCGCAGCGCCACCGTCACGCCTTCCATCGCACCCGAGGTGCCGCGGACCGGGGTGGCACCCACCATCAGCCAGCGCGGGCCGAGCGGCCCCTGCACCTGCATCGCCTCGTGCAGCGAGGTGGGGGCGTAGGGCTCGCCGTCGGCGCGTACGCGGGCCAGCGCGCCCTCCACCGCCTCGGCCAGGCCTTCGGGCAATCGCGGCAGCGAAGCGAGGCCGTCGGTTCCCAGCAGCTCCTCGGCCACACGGTTGTGGCTCACCACCGCGCCGCCGAGGTCGTACACGAGGACTGCGTCGGCGAGGCTGTCCATCACCGACTCGAGTCGATTGTTGACGTGGAGCAGCTCTCCCAGCGAGCTCTTGCGGTAGTCATCGAGGCGCCGGGCCATCTCGTCGAACGAGTGTCCGAGCGAGGCCACCTCGTCATTGCCGGCGATCTCGAGCCGGGCCTCGAAGTCACCGCCGCCCACGCGACGCACCGCGTGCTCCATGGTGCGGAGCGGCGACAATAGCCGCCGCAGCCACACCCCGGTGACGATGAGCGCGAGCACCAGCGCCGCCACGGCGGTGGTGACGAGCCGCGTGACGAGCCGATCGGCCTCCTCGACCACGGTCCGCGACTTGTCCCGCATCGCGTCGCGGTTGAGCTGCAGGATCGCGTCCACCGCCCGGCGCAACGCATAGGCGCGATGGGCGTGGTCTTCGAGCGCGGAACGCTCGGCGGTAGCGGGAATGCCGGCCACGTAGGCCCGCCACGCCTGCTCGAGCCGCAGGGTGGCCTCGCGCTCGCCCACCTCGGTGATGTTGCTCTGCTGCAGATCGAGCTCGCGCTCGAATGCAGCGCGCTCGTCGGCGATGCGTTGCTCCACCTCCGAGGGGTTCGGCCCGCGCGGTGCCACCACGTCGCGATCGATCGCATCGATCGCCACCAGCATGCCGCGGCCAGCGTCGAAGCTGCGGAAGTTGTCGCGCAGGATCGAGCCAGGCGCGTCGCCCAGGCGATGGGCGATGTATACAGCGGCCACCACGATCACCACGAGCGCCACGAGCACGGGCGCTTGCGCGAGCAGGAGCTTGGTTCGGAGCTTCACGGCGAGGGATCCTGGCTGTCGAGCAGGTGCAGGTCGAAACCGCGACCGTGCCGCACGAGGCGCTGCGTCACGGTCAGACCCAAGACCTGCTTGTACCAGGGTCGCTCGCTGCGACCCAACGCGATGTCGGTCACGCCGTGAGCCCGCGCGAGCTCCAGGATCCCCAGCACCGGGTCGTCGGCGACGACGTCGTGCCACTGCGCCCCGAGGTCGCGGGCGAGCTCCTGCACGTGAGCGAAGTGCCGCAGGCTCTGCGCGTCGACCTGGTCCGGCCGCTCCGGCCCGGTGCGAACGTGCAGCACGAGCCAGTGGGCGTTGAGGCGCCCCGCCAGGCGCGAGGCCTTGCGCAGCAGCGCCGTGGCACGAGGCGAGCGCATCGCCAGGCACAGCATCAGGCGCGTCCCCACGGCGCTCGGGGCGGCGCGCTCGAGCGACCGCTCGGGTGCCCCCTCGGAGCGCTCGATCGACTCCGCCACCTCGCGCAGCGCCAGCTCCCGCAGGCGCTCGAGCTTGTCGCGCACGAAGAAGTGCTCGAGGGCCCACGCCACCCGCTCGGGCGGGTACACCTTGCCGAGCCGCAGCCGCTCGAGCAAGTCGTCGGCCGGCAAGTCGATGTTGACGATCTGATCGGCACGCCGCAGGAACGCGTCGGGCACGGTCTCGCGCACGTCGACCCCGGTGGCCCGGGCGACGACGTCGTTCAGGCTCTCGAGGTGCTGCACGTTGAACGCACAGAACACGCTGATGCCCGTGCGCAGGATCTCGAACACGTCCTCGTAGCGCCGGCGGTGGTGGCTACCCGGCGCGTTGGTGTGGGCGACCTCGTCGACGAGCACGATCTCGGGAGCGCGCGCGATCACGGCGTCCACGTCGAGCTCCTCGAGCGACACGCCGCGGTGCTCGATCCGGCGCAGCGGCACCTGCGGCAGCCCGTGCACCAACGCCTCGGTCTCGGGACGGCCGTGAGCCTCGATCACCCCGAGCACCACGTCGACGCCCTGACGGCGCAGCGCCTGGGCCTCTTGCAGCATGCGGTAGCTCTTGCCCACGCCGGCGGCGGGACCGAGGAAGACCTTGAGCCGCCCCTGCCGCGAGCGACGGACCAGCTCGAGGAATTCGGCGGAGCGCAGCGATCGATCGTCCATCGGTACCACCATGCCTCGGAACACCTCCCGTGCTCAGGGCGGGATGGGGCCGGGTCGAGAGGGTACGCGACCCAGCTCGCTGTCGAGCGCAAGGTTGACCTCGAGCACGATGACGAGCGCGGGGCGCCCGAACGAGGGCGTGCTGGCGTGCTGCCACAGCACCTCCTGCACCCGCTCCAGCTTCACGTGCCGGGCTTCCGCGATGCGCGGCGCCTGCCAGAGCGCGCTGGCGAGCGTGACGTGCGGGTCGAGGCCGGAGCCCGACGCGGTGACGAGCTCCACCGGCACGAGGGGAGAGGATGCCGCGCCGATCCCCTCGTGCTCCAGCGCCCGAACGGCCGCCTGCGCGCGCACCCGCAGCTCCGGGTTGCTGCTCGCGAGGTTGCTGCCGCCCGCGGCTCCGGCGTCGTAGCCGATCGCGGATGGGCGCGGCCAGAGGTAGTCGTCGCCCGAGAAGCCCTGCGCCACCAAGCGGCTGCCGATCACGGTCCCGTCGCGATCGTGCAGCAGGCTCCCGGTGGCGGCGTCGGAAGCGATCGCGTGCCCGAGCGCGAGCACCACGAGCGGATACAGCACCGAGCAACCCAGGAGCGTCACGAGCACGAGTCGAAGCGTCGTCATGGTCAGTCCTTCTCAGGCCGCCCCGATGGCGCCCAGCAGCAGGTCGATGGCCTTGATGCCCACGAACGGCGCCACGATCCCGCCGAGTCCGTACACCAAGAGGTTGCGGCGCAGCAGCTCGTCGGCACCCACGGGTCGGTAGCGCACCCCGCGGATCGCCACCGGGATCAGCATCGGGATGATGATCGCGTTGAAGATCACCGCCGAGAGCACGGCGCTACGCGGCGAGGCGAGCCCCATCAAGTCGAGCACCGCCAGCCCCGGGAACGTGACCACGAACAGCGCCGGCACGATCGCGAAGTACTTGGCCACGTCGTTGGCGATCGAGAACGTGGTGAGCGCTCCCCGGGTCATGAGGAGCTGCTTGCCGATCTCGACGACCTCGATGAGCTTGGTGGGGTCGCTGTCGAGGTCGACCATGTTGCCGGCCTCCTTGGCGGCCTGGGTGCCCGAATTCATCGCCACCCCCACGTCGGCCTGGGCGAGCGCGGGAGCGTCGTTGGTACCGTCACCCATCATGGCCACGAGCCGTCCCGCGTCCTGCTCGCGCCGGATGTAGGCGAGCTTGTCCTCGGGCTTGGCCTCGGCGATGACGTCGTCCACGCCAGCCTGCTGCGCGATCGCAGCCGCCGTGCGCGGGTTGTCGCCGGTGACCATCACCACCCGCAGCCCCATCGAGCGCAGCCGGGCCAGCCGCTCGCGAATGGCGGGCTTGAGCACGTCGGACAGCTCGACCACGCCGAGCACGCGCGAGCCGTCGGCGACCAGGAGCGGCGTTCCACCCCCATCGGCCACCCGCTCGACCTCGCGGCGCAGCGCCTCGGGCACCGCTCCGCCATGATCGCCGATCCACCGCTCGATCGCGTCGACGGCTCCCTTGCGCAGCTGTCGGCCGTTGGGCAGGTCCACGCCCGAGAGCCGCGTCTGCGCAGTAAACGGGATCGCGCTCGCGGCGGGCGGCAGCATTCCAGCGTGGCCGTGCTCCTTGCGGCACAGCGCCACGATCGAGCGACCCTCCGGGGTCGCGTCGTCGGCCGAGGCGAGCAGGGCCGCCTCCGACAGCTCGCGCAGCGAGACCCCGAGCGTGGGCACCAGCGCCGTCGCCTGCCGATTGCCGCGCGTGATCGTGCCGGTCTTGTCGAGCAGCACCGTGTCGATGTCTCCCGCGAGCTCCACGGCGCGCCCGCTCTTGGCCAGCACGTTGGCGCGTAGCGCCCGGTCCATGCCGGCGAGGCCGATCGCGGCGAGCAGCCCTCCGATGGTGGTGGGTATGAGGCACACCAGCAGCGCGACCACCGTGGACACATCGATGGAGATCGAGAACCACGACGCCATCGGCAACAGCGACCCCGTCACCAGCATGAACGCGAGCGTGAGCCCGGCCAGCGTGACGGTGAGCGCGAGCTCGTTGGGGGTCTTGTTGCGCTTGGCCCCCTCGACGAGCGCGATCATGCGATCGAGGAACGAGTCGCCGGGCTCGGCCGTCACCCGCACGACGATGCGGTCCGAGAGCACCGTGGTGCCCCCGGTGACGCCCGAGCGATCGCCCCCCGCCTCGCGCACCACTGGCGCCGACTCACCGGTGATCGCCGACTCGTCGATGCTGGCCACGCCCTCGACGATCTCGCCATCCGCCGGGACGAGCTCTCCGGCAACGATCTCCACCACGTCGCCGACGCGCAGATCCGTGGACGGTACTTGCTCGAGCCCCTGGTCGGCGCCGCGACGACGAGCCTGGGTGGTGGACCGAGCACTGCGCAGCGCCTTGGTCTGCGCCTTGCCGCGCGCCTCGGCCACCGACTCGGCGAAGTTGGCGAACAGCACCGTGACCCATAGGATCGCGCAGAGCCCGAGCTGGTAGGCACCACTGCCGTCGCGAGCCACCAGCGCGACGCAGCCCGAGACCATGCTCAGCGCGGCTCCCACCGCCGTCACGAACATCACCGGGTTTCGCACGAGCCGGCGCGGGTGGAGCAGCGCGAATGCCCCTCCCAGCGCCGGCCCGAGCTGCTCGGCCGAGAGCAGCGGCGAGCGCTGGGCGAGCTTGCGCGTACGCTTGGCGTCGTGGTCCTCGTTCATGTGCAAGATCCCTCTACGTCGAGCTCCCGAGCTGCTCGGCCACGGGTCCGAGCACGGCGGCCGGGAGGAACAAGAGCGCTCCGAGTAGCAGCACCGTGCCGAGCAGCAGCACCCCGAACAGCACCGTGTCGGTGCGGAACGTCCCCGCGGTGACCGGAGAGGGCTTCTTGACCGCGAGCCGCGCGGCGATCGCCATCGGCAGCACGATGGGCACGAAGCGGCCAAGGAACATCACGAGCGCGGTTGCGACGTTCCACGCCGGCGTGTCGTCGCCGAGCCCCTCGAAGCCCGAGCCGTTGTTGGCCGCGGCCGAGGACATCTCGTAGAGGATCTGCGAGAGCCCGTGGCTCCCCGGGTTGGACACGGTGTCGACTCCCCACGAGGTGGCAGCGAACAGCGCCGTGCCCCCCAAGATGAGCAGCGGGTGCAGGAGCAGCGCGAGCACGGCGAGCTTCATCTCGGCCACCTCGATCTTGCGCTGCAGGTACTCGGGGGTGCGGCCCACCATGAGCCCCGCGATGAACACCGCCACCACCACGTAGAGCAAGAGGCTCACCATGCCCACGCCCACGCCGCCGTACACCATGTTGAGCCACATGCCCACCATCGGGACGAGCCCGGTGAGCGGGTTGAGGCTGTCGTGCATGGCCGCGACCGAGCCGTTGCTGGTGGCGGTGGTGGTCACGGCCCACAGCGCCCCGAACCCGCTGCCGAGCCGCAGCTCCTTGCCTTCGAGGTTGCCGAGCGTCGCGTCGATGGGCAGGCCGGCCAGCGCGGCGTTCGGCTGCGCCTCGAGCCACAGCGCGGGCACGACCATCGCCCAGTAGAGCACCGTGCAGACGGCGAACAGCACGACCGCATGGCGCATCGCGCCGAGGAGGCGCCCCAGCATCCACACGCACGCCATCGGGAGCGAGAGGATCGCGACCAGCTCGACGACCCCCGTCAAGAGGCTGGGGTTCTCGAACGGATGGGTGCTGTTGGGTCCGAAGAACCCGCCACCGTTGGTGCCGAGCTGCTTGATCGCCACCATCGCCGCCACGGGCCCGCGCGCGATGGTCTGCTCGGCTCCCTCGAGCGTGTGGGCCAGCGCGGCGCCCTCGAACGTCATCGGTATGCCCCCCACCACGAGCACCACGGCGACCACGAGCGACAGCGGGACGAGCAGCCCGAACGTCACCCTGCATACGTCGCGGGCGAAGCTGCCGGCCTGGTCGGCTCCGCTCGCCAGCGTGCGAGCGATGGCCGCCAGCACCGCGATGCCGGTGGCGGCCGAGACGAACTGCAGCCACACGAGGGAGAGCTGCGCCGCGTACCCGAGCGCCTGCTCGCCCGAGTAGTGCTGCAGGTTGGTGTTGGTGGTGAACGACATCGCCGTGTTGAACGCGAGCGTGGGCTCGAGCCCGGCCTTGCCATCGGGGTCGAGCGGGAGGTGCTCCTGCAGCACGAGCACCAGGAAGACCACGACGAACATCACCGCGTTGAACCCGACCATCGCGGTGGCGTACTTCCGGAATCCTTGCGGCTCGAGCACGCTTGGGCCGAGCAGCCGAGCCAGCAGGCGATCGCCGCGATCGGGCACCGCTGCGACCGGCTCGCACAGCAACGCCAGCCAGCGACCGAGCGGCCACGACAGCACCGCCGCGATAGCGAACCACACGAGGCTCCATGGCAGGTAGGAGGCGTTGGACATGCGTTCCTCCTAGAAGCGCTCGGGTCGCCAGATCGCGTAGACGAGGTACACGAGCAGCGGGATGAAGACGAGTGATGCGAGGACGACCATGAGCCTCTTGAGCTCGCGCCGGACGGGGTCCAGCGAGCGAGAAGGTGGTTGGTCCAGCAAGTGCAATGCCAACCGCTTGCTCGCTGGTAATCGCCACGCACCGAGCACCCCCCCTTGCAAAGCGCAATTCATTCGCCCGACGAGACTTGCACGTCGCGAGTCGGCGTCGGGCTCATCGTCCAGATTGCGCGGGCAGAGACACGGGTCCAAGCTCTCGTCCGTGAGCGAGACCCTCCACGTGCTCGTCGTGGACGACGAGCCCAACATTCGCGCGACGCTGGCGCTGTGCCTCGAGTCGCTCGGATGCGTGGTCCACCGCGCCGCGGGAGCTCGCGAGGCGCTCGTAGCCGTCGACCAAGCCGCGTTCGACATCGCGTTCGTCGACGTGCGCCTCGGACCCGCCGACGGCCTGCGGCTGTTGCCCGAGCTGATACAGCGATCACCGCGCCTCGACGTGGTGATGATCACCGCCTATGCCAGCATCGAGAGCGCGGTCGAGGCGATCAAGGCCGGCGCAGCCGACTACGTGGCCAAGCCGTTCACCCCCGCCCAGATCCGCCACGTGGTGGAGCGCCTACGCCGGCGCCGTGCGCTGGAAGAAGAGGTGCACGAGCTGCGGGAGCGACTCGAAGAGGCCGCGCCCGAGGTATTGCTCGAGAGTGCGTCGCCGGCCATGCGGGCGGCGATCGCCACGCTCGTGCAAGCGGCGTCGAGCGACGCATCGGTGTTGCTGCGCGGCGAGAGCGGTACCGGCAAGGGCGTGCTCGCGCGCCTGGTGCACGCTCGTAGCCCGCGGGCGAAGGCTCGCTTCGTCACCGTCAACTGCCCCACCCTCACCGACGAGCTCTTGGCCAGCGAGCTGTTCGGCCACGTGCGAGGCGCGTTCACGGGCGCCGTGCGCGACCAGCCCGGCAAGGTGGAGGAGGCCGATGGTGGTACGCTGTTCCTCGACGAGGTCGGCGAGATCTCGGCGGCGCTGCAGGCCAAGCTCCTCCGATTCTCGCAGGACCGCGAGTTCGAACGCGTGGGCGAGACCCGCACGCGGCGAGCCGAGGTTCGCATCGTCTCGGCCACCAACCGCGACCTCGAGCACGACGTGGCCGAGGCCCGGTTCCGGCTCGACCTCCTCTACCGCCTCAACGTGATCGAGGTGCGGGTGCCCCCGCTCCGCGAGCGCCGGGAGGATCTCGTGGTGCTCGCGCGCCGGTTCGTGGAGTTCTTCGCGAGGAACCTCGGACGGCCCGCGCTCCGGCTCTCGCCGGCGGCAGAGGTCGCGCTGTTGGCCTACGACTGGCCCGGCAACGTTCGAGAGCTCCGCAATGAAATGGAGCGCGCGGTGGTGCTCTCACGCTCGGACGAGCTCGTGCCCGAGAGCTTCTCCGAGCGCGTGCGCGGGGCCGCCGCTCCGGTACCCCAGGTGGGCGGCCGCTTCCGCCTCGAGGACATCGAGCGCGAGCACATCCTGCGCGTGCTGGCGAGTGTACCCACACGAGAGGAGGCGGCGCGAATCCTCGAGATCGATCCTTCCACGCTGTGGCGAAAGCTACGTCGATACGAGACGGGAGGCGCCTCGGCATGAGCTCCGACACCAAGCCCGATGCGACGCTGGCCGCGATGTTCCCGAGCGAAGCGGTGATCGTGCCCCTGCGAGCCGCCGACTCGGACCATGCGCTCGTCGAGCTGTCGGAGGTACTGGCGCGTGCGCACGAGCTGCGCAAGGACCACGTCCTGACGCAGCTCCGGGAGCGCGAGCAGCTCGGGTCGACGGCAATCGGCGAAGGCGTCGCGCTTCCGCACGGGCGCGGCGAAGTGGTGGACACGGTCGGTGCGCTGGGAATTTCGCCCACGGGCGTGCAATGGGGGAACGCACGCGTGCACATCGTAGTGGCCCTGCTGTCGCCGCTCGAGGGCAGCGAGCACGTCAAGGCGCTCGCGAAGATCGGCCGCCTGCTCGCCGATGGGCGGCTGATCACCGAGCTGCGGACCACCACGAGCCCCAAGCAAGCACGTGCGCTCCTCCTCGGCGACCCGCAGTAGGCTCGCGGTCACGCCATTGCACGATGCAAGCCCCCGAGGGCTCGCGGCCGGCATACGGACACCTCGAGCTGGTCTGGGGTTGGCATCGTCCATGCTAGGCCTCCTTCGTAGGAGCGAACGATGATCACGATGATACGTACGTTGGTGTGCTTGCGGCTGTTCGCCCCACCCGAGGACGTCGACGGAGAAGCGAGCTCGCCGAGCCCCACCACCGAGCCGACCAAGCCCGAGCCGACGACGATCGGACCGCAACCGCTGCCGCCAGTGGAGTCCGAGCCCGAGCACGAGCCCATACCAGGGCTCGTCGACCGGCCGCCTCCGATCGCGTCGCCCGAGCCCTCGAAGGAGCCACCGCGCACGTGGATGGCCGGCGGCTTCATCGACGGGGGCTACGTCTTCGACTCCAACCTCCCCGACAACCATGTCAACCGCGGCATCGGCACGGCCCCGCGCACCGGGGAATTCACGATCCCGCTGGCGGTCGGCCAAGCTCGTCACGATCCCACCGACGACGAGCCGTGGCAGCTCGAGCTCGCGCTGCAATTCGGCCCGGCCGCAACCGCGCTCCTCGCCGCGGATCCGCTCCCGGGCGGCGACGCGAGCCGCTTCGCCGGCACCGAGGTCTGGCAGCACCTCGGCCGAGCCAACGTCGGCGGCCGAGTCCCCCGCTCGCGCACCGAGATCGCAGCCGGCGTGTTCGGCACCCCGATCGGCTACTGGAGCTTCTGGCCCAAGGACAACTGGCTCTACTCCACGCCGTGGCACCTCAACGCCGTGCCCTACGTGCTCATGGGCGGCCGGATCCTGCAGCCCGTGGGCGAGCGTGTGGTGCTGCACGCGTGGGTGGTCAATGGCTGGCAGACCTACGCCGACGTCAACAAGGTCCCGAGCTACATGGGCGGGGTGCATGCCAAGCCCGTCGACGGCCTGCAGCTCGGCCAGTTCGTGTACTTCGGCCCCGAGGACCGCGACCCCAACGCCCGAGCGTTTCGCATGCTGAGCGACACGTGGGCCGTCTACGAGGCCAATCGCTGGGGGATCTCCGCAGTGTTCGACGTGATGCGCGAGCGCGTGACGGTGCAGCCGGACGCCCCGGTCGCCCTCTACGTGATCGGCTCGCTATCACCGCGAGTCACGCTCCTGCGCGCCCGCGAGGATCGGGTGCAGTGGTGGCTCGCGGCCCGCGGCGAGGCGTTCTGGGACCGGGACGGCCGCATCTACGGCGTGGACCAGCTGCTCGGCTCGGCCTCGATCGACACGGATCTGAGCCTGTTCGGATACCTGCTGCTGCGGCTCGAGTACCGCTACGATCGCAGCACCAACCCCGCCGGGTTCTTCTACCGTGGCGCGGCGATCCACGACACCGATCCAGGCCTCGGCCGCGACCAGCACACGGTATTCATGATGGCCACCGGCCAGTTCGAGCACTGGTTCCACCTGCGTGGCCGCGGGACCTGATGCCGCCCCACGCGCGAAACCGATCACGTGCCGATTCGGTGAATATTCGCCCGCCTTGCCCGTGAGCCGTCGACAGCCTCGGCCGTACCCGGAGCACCGCATGGACGAAATCGAGTGGATCATCATCGAGGGCCTCGGCGACAAGCAGATCGGTGCGGTCGGCATCCTCGAGGGCAAGGTCGCGGTCGTCACCTCGTTCTACGAGGACTACGACGGCAACCAGGACGGCAAGGTGAGCTGGGGCGAGTGGATCGCGGCCAAGCTCTCGCCGATCGGCATCGAGAACAAGGCCGTGGTCGAGGTCGCCATGGCCGCGCGCTACGACATGCGCGTGCTCGAGAAGGATGAGTCGTTCCAGCAGGAGGCCGCGCGCATGTTCCTGCAGTTCGCGACGGGCCTCATCGCCGATGGGATCTACGCCGCGTACTTCAGCCGCGGGGTCTCGGCGATCGCAAAGCCGATCGCCGGGCGCCTCACCAGCAGCGTCGTCAAGCAGTTCGTGATCCGCAAGGGCATGGAGAAGGCGGTCAAGGCGGTCTACGACAAGTCGATGAAGCCGTGAGCGGAGCCGCGACGGGGTCGATGCCACGCAGCTGCCGCATCACCGTCTTGGCCAGCCGCTCGAACGTCTCGAGCACCCCCTCCCCACGGACCGCGACGGCGGCGATGGCCGGCACGTGCTCGAGCCCCAGCTCGCGCTGCAGCTCGGCGACGGCGATCGCCTCGCGCTGGTCCTGCTTGTTGCACTGCAGCACCAGCGGGAGCACAGCGCCGTCGATCTCGTTCTCGTGCAGGCACCCGAGCAGATCCTCGACGCTCTCGAGGTTGGCCTCGAGCCGCTCGCGCTGGCTGTCGGCCACGAACACGACCCCGTCCACCCCGCGCAGGATCAGGCTCCGCGAGGCCCGGTAGAACACCTGGCCCGGGACCGTGTAGAGGTGGAAGCGGACGTCGAACCCGCGGAGCGTGCCGAGCGACAGCGGAAAGAAGTCGAAGAACAGGGTCCGCTCGGTCTCGGTCGCGAGCGAGACGAGCTGGCCCCGCGATGCCTCGCCGGTACGCCGGTGGATCTGCTCGACGTTGGTGGTCTTGCCGCACAGGCCGGGACCGTAATAGACGAGCTTGCAGGTGATCTGGCGGGCCGCGAAATTGAGGAACGACATTGAGCCTCCATCCGGCGCGTACGCGCCGGTGGTGTAGAGGGTGGTGTGGGGCGGGCTCAGCCGCCGAGCAGCTCGGCCACGATCGCGAGATCGCGGGCGCGTGGATCGGCGCCCCGCCGCACGCGGCCGAGGTAGCGAAAGCCAGCGGCGACGCGATCGATGCGCTGCTTGGGCGAGACCGCGTGCACGCGGTCGGGCCAGCGGGCGAGCGCCCGGTTGACCGCAGCGCGCAGCACCTCTGGCCGTTCGTGCGTCCCGGCGTGCCGCTTCTCGTCGTGGAGGAGCTTGCGCGCCTTGCTGGTGGCGAGCTCGGCGAGCAACGCCACCAGCACGACCCGCTGATCGGTCGTCAGCGGCGGAGCTTCGAATCGCCACGGCCGCAGCGCCACCGCGACCACACCGACCAGCAGCGCCGCGAGCGGCTCGTGCCGGTTGTGCTTGGACCCCACGGCATGGGCGGCCGGGATGAAGCGGTGCACGAGCAAGCGGTCGGCCGCGGCCGAGAGGACGGCCTTGCGACGATGGTCCTCGAGACCGAGCAGGTGCACGAGCAGCGCCCCCTCGACGAGCGGCGGCAGGCGCCGGGGCGTACCGACGTCGTCGGCGGACGTGTCGTCGAGCTCACCGAGCCCAACACAGAGCAGGGCATACCAGCGCTGCACGAGCGCCTGCGCGGAGCCGGGCTCGGCTTCCTGCTCGGGCGCCGACGCGGCGGCGAGCTCCGCGAGCGCGGCGGGGGACCCGGGGAGCGAGGCCGTTGCTTCGTCGGCCTCGACCGGCCGGGGCCGCGGCTCGGGCTCGGGCTCGTGCAGCTCGCTGGGCACGAGCGGCTGCATGTCCGCGACGAACCGGCGTACGAGCCCCGCGAGCGGCTCACCACCAGCTGCGTCCGGAGGCTCGCGAGCACGCTCGATGGCCGCGACACACCATTCGATGAGCTCGGCGAAGCACTCGTGGTGCACGCCATAGTGCCGGTCGAGCGAGCGGTTGTAGTGGAACAGCTCGGCCAGTGGCACGTAGCGGCAGCGAGCCGCTGCGCACAGCCGGGCGTGCGCCGGCTCGAGCAACGTCGCCAGCTCCGGCCGCGGCCGCGCAGCCACGAGCCCACGTGCGCCTCGTAGCGCGGTGAGCATGGCCCGCACCGCCGCGTGCTCGACGGCCTGCGCCGCACCGCTGCGCGCCCAGGCGGCCAATTGCTCGTGAACGGCGTGCTGCACCAGCTCGAGGTGCTCGCCGTCCACGTCGGGATGGTCGGCGTAGCCAAACAGTGGCGCATGCCGGCAGAGCCGTCGCCACGACGACTCGAACGCCGTACGCTCCACCGGCCCATCCATGCCGAGCCGGTCGAGCAGACCGTCGAGCGGACGAGCAACCACGTCGAATTGTGGGGACGCTGACACCATCACGGGCTCCTTCGCGAGGAGGCACGCTCTGGATCGCACGCTGGCGATCCATCCCTAGCCGATTTCAGGCCGGCGTTACACGTGACGGCGGCGGAAGGCCCCGTATGGCAACGATTCGAGAATAGCGCGGCGGTGCCTGCTGTCAAGCCGCCATTCGCCGCGACCCAAGTCGATGAAGCCGTGACGGCGCTACGCGGCATCGCGCGCCGTCATGCCGACGCGCAACGGCGGCTCCACCGGCCGCACGCTCAATGGAAACAACGCGCTGCGCAGCGGCGCGTGCTGGCCCGGATACCCGTCCTCCTCGCGCAGACCCAGCGCACGCGGTGGCACGCCGGGCCGGTACTCGAACGTACCCAGCAGCCAGTCGAACACCGAGAGCGTGGCGGCGAGGTTGGTCGCGTTCTGGCCCTCGGCGGAGTGGTGGTAGCGGTGCAGCTCGGGGCCCACGAACACGTAGTTGAGCCAGCCCGCTCGCATGTCGAGGTTGAGGTGGCTCACCGTGCCGTGCAGCGCGATGATCGAGCCGATGACGAATGCGGCCTCGGGACCATAGCCGAGCAGCCACACCGGCAGGAGCTGGACCACGAGGCGCACGATGATCGCGTTGAACGGATGGAACACCGCGTGCATCACCACGTAGAGCTGCTGCGGTAGGTGGTGGATCGCGTGGGTACGCCACAGGAAGTGGCCGAGCGGACCGCGACCGAAGTGCATCCACCGGTGGGTGGTGTACTGCAGCGCCTCGAAGGCCACGAGGCCCGCCACGACCTGTAGCCAGAGTGGCCACGCGGCGGCGGGGCCCTGCGTCACCTCCGCGAGCTCGATCGACAGCGCCGCGAGCCCCCAGCCGAGCAGCGCCAGCGTGGCGCCGTTCATGGCGATGAACACCAGGTCGCGACGCCACAGGTGCCGCCAGGTCATGCCCCAGCGCCGCTCGTACGGCACGAGCCACTCGAGCAGCAGCAAGAGCGCCACCATGACGCCGGACTTGAGCGCGAGCACCGTGGTCAGGTCTGCGGGGTGCGCGAGGCCGTAGGCGATGCACCCGGCCACCCACGCGAGCAGCAGCGGATAGAGGCCCCAGCGCACCGCCGAGCGTAGCCCCTGGCGCTCCGCGATTGCGGGTTCGGAATGGTCCTGGCTCATTCATAAGTGAGTATTTGCTTATTTATTGAGGATGCAAGAGGATTCGTACGGAGGCATGTCCCGCACCAAGGAGATCGACGACCAGACGCTCCTCGAGGCCTGCCGGGCGGCGTTCGTGCGCGAGGGCATCGGCGTGTCGACCCGGCGGCTCGCGCAGCACGTGGGAGTGTCCGAGGGGGTGCTGTTCCAGCGCTTCCACTCCAAGGACGAGCTGTTCCTCGCGTGCATGCGGCTGCCCCCACCGGCGCTCGAGGGCGCGCTCGAGCAGGCGCTTGCGCGCAAGTCGGTCGAGGCCGGGCTGGTGGTGGTGGGAGCGGCCGCGCTCGAGTACCTGCGGGCGCAGATGCCGGTGGTGCTGCTCGTGCTCGCGCACCCCAAGCACCGCGACGGCAGCTGGTCGACCCACGACGGCCACCGGCTGCTCGACGACGCGCGCACGCTCCACGAGCCGTTCGCGCAGCTCTTGGCCGTACACGCCAAGCGGGGCGCGGTGCAGGGCCGTCATCGCGCGGCGATCGTGGAGCTGCTCGTCTCGGCGCTGCTCGCCCGGGCGATCCACGTGCAGCTCGGGGTCGACGACCCCGCGGGCGATGGTCGCTGGCTCGAGCAGACCGTCGCGGCGCTCGCTCGCGGCTTCGCGCCGCGGTGAGGTCGCGGCCGGGTGCTCGGCGCGACGCAATTCGTCATCACCCCGGCTTTCGTCGTGACGAGCTGACAACCCGAGCCCCCACGCTCGGCTCTCGACCCCTCGAATTGCCACCATCTACGCCTTCGGCACGCGACTTGCTCCGCCCCCCGCATGGAGCTCCGCGAACGCATCCTCGGGATCCTGCTCGGCACCGCCGTCGGTGACTCGCTCGGTCTGCCCTACGAAGGCCTCTCCCCCACCCGCGTCGCGCGACGCCTCGCGCGGTACGGCGAGCTGCGTCACTCGCTGGTGCTCGGCCGCGGCATGCTGAGCGACGACACCGAGCACGCGTGTCTCACCGCCGGCGCACTGGTGGTGTCCCGCGGCGATCCGCTCGCGTTCCGGCGCGATCTGGCTCGTCGACTGCGCTGGTGGCTGCTCGTGCTCCCACCCGCGACCGGGCTCGCGACCGGGCGTGGCATCGTGCGGATGTGGCTCGGCTGGTCACCCGAGCGCAGCGGCGTGCCCTCGGCGGGCAACGGGCCGCTGATGCGAGCGGCGGTGATCGGTGCGGCCGCGCGCGACGACGCGCACTTGACCGAGCTCGTGGCGACATCGACTCGCATGACACATCGGGATCCGCGGGCGGAGCAGGCCGCCGTCGCGATCGCTCGCTTCGCTCGCGCCGCCGAGCCGCCCGAGGCCGTGATCGAGGCGATCGCCGATGTCACGCTGCGTGCTCGTACCCAGCGAGCACTGGTGGCAGCGCGCGAGCACGCGGATCTCGAGGCGCTCCGTGGGGCGCTGTCGTTCGAGCGTGGCGTGACGGGCTTCGTCAACGACACCCTGCCCGCGGTCGTGTTCTGCTGGCAGCGCTGGCCGCACGAGCCCGCTGCGGCGATCGAGAACGCGATTCGCCTAGGCGGAGACACCGACACGGTCGCGGCGCTCGTCGGTGCGCTCGTCGGCGCCGGCGCGGGACCCAGGGCCTTCCCGGAGCGCTGGGTCGCGGGAATTCGCGACTGGCCGCTGACGCTCGCGGTCCTCCAGCGGCTCGCCGAGGTGCTCGCCCACGGCGGCTCGCCGGCCTTCCCGCGTGCCATTGCGTTCGTCGCTCGCAACCTGCTGCTGCTCGTGATCGTGCTCGGTCACGGCTTCGCCCGCATGCTCGGCCGCTGAGCGGCGGCACGGGGCCACCCGCGCCCGAGCGTCACATCGTGGCCAAGCGATCGCCGTCCCGTTGCCTCGTTGTCACCGAGCCCTTCTATGCTGCCGCAGTGGTCGGGGGGGCACACCGATGGGCACCGACGGCGTGGGTCCTCGTGGGTGCGGCCTGTGCGGCCCCCAGCGACGAGCTCGCACGCGAGCAGTGGCTGCGCCACACGCTGGTGCTCGACAACCAGGTGTTCCTCGACCGCGACCCCGTGCAGTCGGGGGGCAAGCTCGCGAAGATGGGCGACGCGCTCTACGACTTCTTTCGCGGCACCGCCCCCCAGTATGCGCGCGATGCGATGCAGCCGGGCAGCCCGGGCTACTGGCCGAGCGCCTACGAGACCGCCGAGACCTCCGACGTGGCGTTGGTGGGTGATCCCCACCCCGAGAACATCGGTACCTACGCACGCGCGGCCGATTCCCCCGTCATCGTGGAGCTCAATGACTTCGACGCTGCGACGTTCGGGCCGTACGGCTTCGATCTACGGCGGCTGGCCCTCGGGTACTGGATCGCGGTCGAGCAGGTACGCCGCGAGCTCGCCGAGGCGTCGGTGACCGATCCCGAGCGTACGCTCGACGAAGCGCAGCGGCTGGCGGCGGCCCAGGCCGTGGTACGCGGCTATGCGGCCGAGATCGCGGTGGTGGCCGAGGATCCCCGGCAAGCGCGGCCGATGACCGTCGATGACGAGGTCGGGGTGGTCCTCACCACGCTGACCAGCGACGCGCTCGACGACGGCTCGACCCGCAAGGAGCTCGAGGACTACACCCGCGAGGAGCACGGACGGCGGGTGATGCTCCATGGCGACGTCGAGCTGCAGCGCGTGCTCGCATACGGGCCGTTCTCGCAGCTGGTCTACGCGGACACGGTGGAGCCCGTCGATGCGCGCGAGCAGGCGCTGGTGGAGGCGCTGCTCGAGCGCTGGGCCGACTCGCTCGTCGATGACACCGCGCTCGATCCGAGCACGTGGCGGCTCGCGGGCGTCTCGCGGCGGCTGGGGGCGGGGGTCGCGAGCTACCCGGCGCTCCGCTTCTACGCGCTGCTCGAGGGGCCTGGCGAAGGGCCGGAGGGCGACGTGATGCTCGAGCTCAAGCAGGTGCTCGACGCGGCCCAGATGCCCGGGCTGCCGCGATTTCCGGCGCAGCCGTTCTATACGAATGCCGAGCGGGTGGTGCAGATGCAGCGGCGCCTGCAGAGCACCCCCGAGGCCGACCCGTGGCTCGGCTGGGCCAGCCTCGGCAACGACGGCTATCGGGTTCGCTGGCTCACCGGCTATCAGCGCAACCTGCGGATCGATCACCTCGTCGAAGGCCTGGCCGAGGGCGCGTACACGGCCGACGACGTCGTTGCGCTCGCCGAGGCCTCCGGGCGGCTGCTCGCACGCCGCCATGGCTCGGCCAACAAGCTCGACGGCCAGCCGGGGGCGCCCGCGATCGCGAGCGCGATCGATGGGGACGACGAAGGCCTCGTCGAGGAGGTGACCAGCTTCGTGCAGCGATATGCCCCGCAGGTGGTCGCCGATCACGAGACCTTCGTCGAGCTGCTCGAGGAGCACGGCACCGCGCTCGGATACGTACCTCGCTGAGGATCCTCGATGCTGGACCTGGCTCTCGCCGCGATCGTCACCGCGCTCCTCTCGGGACCCGCCGCTGCGCCCGGCGAGGCCGGCGCGACGACCGAGCGCCAGCCTCCGTCCGAGGCCGGGGCGAACGAGCCGACCGCAGACCCACCGTCCGAGGCCGGTGAGGCCGAGCCCGAGCCCGAAGCTCCTCCCGAAGGCGCACCGCCGCCCGCGACCGACGACGTCGCCGCGGGCGATCCACCACCCGCGACCACGAATGTACCGAAGGCCTCCGCCGAGGCCCCACCGCCCCCCGGAGCCTCGATCTCCGCCGAGCCGCCCACCGCCTCGCGCGAGCCCCTGCCCGCTTCGACCGTCGACGGCCTCCGCCCGGTCACCTGGTCGATCGCCCACCCGCGCGAGCGCTACTGGGTCCCCAACGCGTGGCCCGTGGCGCAGCCGTGCGACTTCACCCTCACGCCCCACCGCACCTGCCTCGTGCTCGCGGCGGAGGTGTTCGCGGGCTATCGCTACGACGCGGTCGCGGGTCGCGATTTCAACGAATTCCGGGTCGACCGCGGCGAGCTCGGCACGGGCTTCCTCTGGCAGGCCCACGAGCGGATCGAGGCCGGCGCGGTCATTCGATTCGAAGCCATCCGCTCCGCGGGCCCACAGAGCCTCCAGGGCATCGATGGCGACTCACTGGTGGTACGCCTGCTCGAGACCTACGGCCAGCTCGTCGCTCACCTCGGGCCGGTGGACCTCGGCGCCCGCGCGGGCCTCGTGCCCGAGCGCTGGCTCGAGCAAGTACAGAAGGGCTACGACACCCGCGGGATCGAGGGCACTCCCTCCGAGAAGGCGCTGATGCTCGATCGCTCCGACGTGGGCGCCACGCTCACCGCCAGCGGCTGGAAGGGCCTCGTGGAGCTCGATCTCCAGCTCGTCAACGGCGAGGGCCGGGCGCAGAAGGAGCAGAACCCGGGCAAGAACACCACCGCCATGCTCACCGTGCGACCGCTGCAGCGCCGGCACGCGCGCGGGCCGATTGCGCTCGCCGTGCACGGAGGCTATCGCGACGGATCGCTCGGTGTATCCGTGGTCCGCAACCACCGAGGCATGGCCGCGGTCACGTTCGCGAGCCCGTGGATCTACGCCGGCTTCGAATACGCCCACGCGCTCGGCTATCAAGCGCGGGGCGACGTGGTGGCCAACGCGCTCGGGATCTGGGCCAGCGGCCACGTGCTCGCGCCGTGGTTGGGGCTCGTGGGCAAGTACGATCGGATCCAGGCCGACCTCGCGACGCAGGGCAGCGTGGTGCACTCGCTGACCGCCGGCGTGTTCTCCGACCTGTTCCCGTACCTCGATCGCAACCGTCGCCGGGTCCGTCTCTACGCGGCCTACCAGTACGAGGGCTACGGCGACACGGCCGGGCCGCTGCCCGGCACGCCGCAGGCGCTCGACACCCACCGCTTCCTCTTGCAGCTGCAGGTGGGAGGCACCCTTCGAGCCTTCTAAGGAACCACGATCATGCGACACACCGCCTCCGCCTCGCCGCGCACGCCGAGCCTCGGCGAGGCCAACTCACCCTGAGCCCGCCCGCGGCCGCCCCTGCATCCCCTGCGCGTCTTCGAGCACCCGGCGGATCTGTGCGAGCCCCACCGGCTTGACCAGGTGCGCCATGAATTCCGCGGTCGACGATCGCTCGTGATCCGACGGCTGCCCGTAGCCCGTGACCGCCACGAGCACGATCCCCTCGAGCCCCGGGATGGCGCGCAGCCGTCGGCCCAGCTCGTGTCCATCCATCACCGGCAGCCCGATGTCGAGCAGTGCGACCGCGGGCCGTACCTGGCGGGCGAGCGCGAGCGCCGACTCGCCGTCGCTGGCGGTGTGGGGCTCGCAGCCGAGGTGGCGCACCACCTCCGCGAGCATCTCGAGCGCATCGAGGTTGTCGTCGACGAGCAGCACGCAGAGCCCCGGCGGCTCGGGGCTCGGCGGATCCGTCGGCTCCGCACCCGCGGCGGGGACGGGGACCGATGGCTCCCGCATCGCGGGCAGCCGCACCACGAATTCACTGCCACGGCCCATGCCCTCGCTGTGGGCGGCGACCCGCCCCCCGTGCAGCTCCACGATGCCCTTGACGATCGCGAGCCCGAGCCCCAAGCCCCCCTGCGCGCGATCGATGGCCTGCGGCTGCTGCACGAACACGTCGAAGATCCGCGGCAGCATCTCGGGTGCGATCCCGACGCCTTCGTCGCGCACGCGCAGCACCACCTCGTCGCCGTCGCGCTCACCGTGGATTGCGATCGTTCCACCCGACTCGGAGTACTTGGCGGCGTTGGTCAAGAGGTTGGCGAGCACCTGCACCAGGCGCTGCGGGTCGCCCCACACCACCAGCCCCGGCGCGAGCTCGACCACCACGCGGTGCCGGCGCTGCTGGACCAGCGGCGCCGCGATCTCGAGCCCCTTGTCGACGATGCCCGCGAGCTCGACGCGCTCCTCGACCAGCTCCACGCGCCCGTGGGCGATGCGCGAGACGTCGAGCAGGTCGTCGACCAGCCGCACCATCACCCGGACCTGGCGCTCGATGATCTGGCGGGCGCGCGGGTCCTCGCCCGTCGAGCGCATCTTCATCACCTCGAGCGCGGTGAGGATCGGCGCCAGCGGGTTGCGCAGCTCGTGGCCGAGCATGGCGAGGAAGTCGTCCTTGGCCCGGTTGGCGACCACCGCGTCCTGGCGGGCGCGCTCGGCCTCGCGAAACAGCCGGGCGTTCTGCACCGCGACGGCGGCCCGGTCGGCGACGGCGAGCGCGAACGCGAGGTCGTCGGCGTCGTAGCTGCGCCGCGACTCGGCCATCACCAGCGAGAGCACGCCGCACGGCCGGCCCTCGACCCGCAGCGGTACGGCGATGTACGAGCGCAGCTCGAGCTCGCGGATGATCCGGCGGTGCTCGTCGTCGCGCGCGGCCGCCTCGAGCAGCTCGGCCGGGATCTCGGCCATCCACTCGGGCTTGCCGCTACGCAGGACCTCGGGCACGCCGGTGGTGGCGTTGGGATCGGGCGGGTACTTCCGCTCGATCTCGTGGACCCAGCGGACCTTGGCGGGGTCGACGTGGGCGACCGCGAGCCGGCGCACCTCGCCGTCCTCGAGCATGTCCACCGCACACCAGTCGGCGATCCGCGGCACGGCGAGCCCGGTGAGCGTGGCGAGCGTGGTCTCGTAGTCGAGCGACGAGCTCAGCGTCTCGGTGGCGCGCGCGAGGAACTCCCGGCGCGAGGCCTCGCGCCGGGCCAGGGTGACGTCGCGGAACACCAGCACCACCCCCGCGAGCGCGCCGTCGGAGCCGCGGATCGGGGCGGCGCTGTCGTCGATGGCGAGCTCGGCCCCGTCCTTGCGCACGAGGATCGTGTGGTTGGCGAGCCCGACGACGACGCCCTCGCGAATCACCTTGTCGACCGGGCTCTCGACCGTCTCGCGGGTGTCCTCGTTGAGGATCCGGAACACCTCCGCGAGCGGGCGCTGCTCGGCGTCGACCACCGTCCAGCCCGTGAGCGTCTCGGCCACCGGGTTCATGAACGTGACCCGCCCGTCGGGGTCGGTCGCGATCACGGCGTCGCCGATGCTGCGCAGCGCCGTCGAGAGCCACTCCCGGCTCACGCGCAGCGCCTCCACCTGCCGCCGCTTCTCGGTCACGTCGCGGAGCGTGTTGACGACGAAGCGGAGCGCGCCGTCCTCGGCCCGGATCGCGCGCGCCTCCACACGCGAGAACCGGGTCTCGCCGCCGTCATGCGAGCGGAACTGGACGAGCACCTCGTCGGGCTGCCCGCCGGCGAGCAGCACCCGGCCGGGCAGGCGCTCGAGCGGCAGCGGCTCGCCGTCGGCGTCGAGCACCTCGACGCGCTGTACCCTCTCGGAGGTCGGCGTGCTCGCGAGCGCCTCGGCCGAGCTGAAGCCGGTGATGCGAGCGGCGGCCGGGTTCGCGAAGAGGATCTGGCCCTTGGCGTCCTGCATCGTCACGCCGATGTCGAGCGCGTCGAGCACGACCTGGCGCTGCTCGGCCGCATCGTGGGCCGAGCGCTCGGCCGCGAGCGCCGACTCGCGATCATGCCGCGAGCGCGCGGCGAGCCACGAGATCGCGACGCCCTCGATGCAGAACACCAGGGGCTGCAGCGCGACCTTCTCCGGCGCGCCCGCGATGAACCACGAGTAGCCCACGATCGCGGACAGCCCCGTGGTGATGAGACCCGCCGCCAGGCCGCCTTGCCACGCCGCCACGAGGATCGCGGCGAAGTAGGTGAGAAACGGCGTCGGGCTCCCGATCGAAGGGAACGCGAGCTTGACCGCCGTGAGCGTGACGAGCAGGGCGATCCCCACGAGCGTGGCTCGCCACCACTCGGATCCAGAGTGGGCAGAGGCTTGGGCAGGAGCTCGGAACACCGGCACTTTGGTTACCGGTGGTATCGCCCAGCGTCAAATCGCGACACGCGGCTACGTGAGCGCCACCTCGCGCAGCAGATCCAGCTCGTCGAGCGCCGCGCCCGAGCCCAGCACCACCGCGAACTCCGGCTCGTCGGAGAGGAACACCGGCAGGCCGGTCTCTTCGGAGAGCAGCACGTCGAGGTTGGTCAGCTGCGAGGCGCCGCCGGTGAGCACGATGCCCTTGTCGACGATGTCGGCGCACAGCTCCGGCGGCGCGCGCTCGAGCACCTGGCGCACGGCGTCGACGATGGCGGAGACCGGCTCGGACAGCGCCTCGCGGATCTCGTCGGAATCGATCGTCACCGTCTTGGGGATCCCGGCCACGAGATCGCGGCCCTTGACCTCCATGGTCATGATGACGTCGGTCGGGGCGGCGGTGCCGATCTCGATCTTGACCCGCTCGGCTGTGCGCTCGCCGATGAGCAGGTTGTACTTGCGCTTGATGTGCTGGACGATCGCCTCGTCCATCTTGTCGCCGCCCACCCGCGCGCTCTTGCAGGCCACGATGCCGGCCAGCGAGATCACGGCGACCTCGGCCGTGCCGCCGCCGATGTCGACGACCATGTTGCCGCCGGGCTCGGTGATGGGCAGGCCCGCGCCGATCGCCGCGGCCATCGGCTCCTCGATGAGGAACACCTCGCGCGCGCCGGCGGCCAGCGCCGAGTCGCGGACGGCCCGCTTCTCGACCTCGGTGATGCCCGAGGGCACGCAGATGATGATCCGCGGCTTGACCAGGGTCTGGCGGTTGTGCGCGCGCGTGATGAAGTAGCGCATCATCGCCTCGGTGACCTCGAAGTCGGCGATGACGCCCTCCTTCATGGGGCGGATGGCCACGATGTTGCCCGGCGTGCGCCCGAGCATCTCCTTGGCCTCCTTGCCGACCGCGAGCACCCGCTTGCTGGTGGCGTTCTTCTGCACCGCCACCACCGACGGCTCGTGCGCGACGATGCCCTTGCCCTTGACGTAGGTCAGCGTCGTGGCCGTGCCGAGATCGATGGCCAGGTCGTTGGAGAACAGGCCGTATACCCAGTCGAAGAGCATGGTTGGGTCGGCGGCGTCGGGAGGGCGAAGGCGGCTCTGCGGTGACGCGGCAGGTCGGTGGGGACCTGGGGCATCGTAGCCGCTCACACATACACGCCGACCGTGCGGCGGGCAAGCGCGGGACCGGCCCCCTACGCTGGAGCCACGTCGTTGCTTCCCGCTCTGGCGTGCGGTCCGCGGGCCGTCTGGGGGCCAAAGAGAAGCGATCGCGCATGAAGCGCGATGGTCGATCTCCGCGCTTCTGCCGCGATCTCGAGGACCAAGCCATGTCCGCCGCCAACGCCGCTGGCGCCGTGTGCCCGCGAGGCTGCTCGGAGCCCCCAGCCCGACCCCGCGAGGCCTCGCGCGACCCACGGCCGGCGAGGCCTCGCGATTGATGTCCGCGGGGCCCGACGCTAAGGTCCCGGCCCCATGCTCGAGTTCATTCGCCGCCGCTCCACGAGCTTCCTCTCGTGGATCATCCTGGGTGGCATCGCACTCATCTTCGGCCTGCAGTTCGGCCTGCCCAGCGACAGCCTGAGCATCGCGCCCGGGAGCCTCGCCGAGGTCCACGGCGAAGAGATCCGCAACGAGGACTTCCAGTTCCAGATCACGCTCGCCTCGCGGTTCGGCCTGGTGCCCAAGGAGCCCGAGATGCGCGAGCTGGTGGGCGTGAACGAGGAGCTGGTCGACGGCATGGTCGAGCGGATCCTGCTCGCGCAGGAGGCCCGCAAGATCGGCCTCGGCGCCACCAAGGAGGACGCCGAGGACTTGGTGCTCGAGGGCCACGTGCTGCTGTTCGGCCACCGCGTGGAGTGGCTGGGGCCGAGCGAGCGCTTCAACTACGAGATCTTCACCAAGAACTGGCTGGGGCCGATGCGGGTCCCCGAGCCCAAGTACCTCGAGCAGCAGAGCGAGGAGCTGCTCGCCCAGACCCTGCGCGATCTGGTGGCGGCCAGCGTGGTGGTGCCCGAGGCCGAGCTGCGCCGCGAGTACGAGGGCGGGGCCAACTCCATCACGCTCCGCTACGCCCGCTACGAATTCTCGGCGTTCGCCGACCTGACCGACCCGACACCGGCGCAGCTCGACGCGTACGTGGCCGAGCACAGCGAGGAGCTCGAGCAGCGCTACGAGTCGCAGAAGTCCCGCTTCACGGCGCTGCCCAAGCAGGCGCGGCTGCAGCTCGTGCAGGTGGACGAGGGGCCGGAGCAGCGCGCGGCGCTCGAGGCCTCGCGCACGGCCATCCTCGCGGGGACCGAGCGCATCGCCGCAGTGGCGCGGGCCCGCTCGGTGCACGACACCGCCGCGCGGGGCGGCGACTACGGCTTCATCGACGAAGCGAGCGAGGCCGCGTCCGATCTGCCCGAGGCGGTGCGGAAGGCCGTGCCGGGGATCGCGACCGAGGGCGTGTCGGACGTGCTCGTGGCCGATGGCTCGCTGTGGCTGTTGCGGGTGGCCGCGCGCCGCGAGGGCGACGTGCCCAAGGATGTGGCGCTGCGCGAGCTGGCCGAGGAGGGTCTGCGCGACCAGCTCGGTCGCGAGCTGGCCCGGCGCGCCGCCGAGGAGGATCAGAACGCGGTCGCCGGCGGCACGCCGCTCGGCGAGGTGTTCTCGCAGCCCGGTGCCCTGGGCGAGACCACGCTGTTCAGCGGCAAGCCGATCGAGGCGCTGCCGGTCGAGGGTGCGCCCGCGGGCGCTCCCGCAGGCACGCCGGTCGACCCCGCCGCCGGAGCCTCGCGCCCCAAGGCGGAGCTGCGCTCCACCGGCGGGTTCGTGAAGGGTCAGAAGATCCCGGGCCTCGGCATGGTGCCCGAGCTGGTCGACGACGCCCTGGCCCAGCAAGGCGACGCCGAGCTGCTCGAGAGCATCTACGAGGTCCCCGGTGCGCTGGTGCTCGCGGGCGTGGAGACCAAGCACCAGCCCACCGACGAAGAATTCGCCGAGCAGCGCCAGGCGATCTACGACCGGCTGCAGCGGCAGCAGGCCCTGCGCGTGATGGGTGGGTGGGCCAACCGCCGCTGCCTCGACGCAAAGGGCCGCGGCGACATCAAGGTCTCCGAGGAGACCATCAAGCGCCTGACCACCTACGACACCGAGCCCGAGTCCGAGGACGGCAAGGAGGCCGCAGCCAAGCCCGACAAGCCCACGTACAGCGTGTGCGACCGAGTCGGCGGCGGGGGTGGCTTCCTTACGGCGCGGCTGCGGTACTAGCCGTAGCGCCCCCGCAACCGTCGACACCAAACCACCGATTGCCTTGCCCCCAAGGGGGCTCCCCGCGGCCGGTCTGCCAAAGCGCTATCCTGGCGGGCCCACGGCAGGCATGGTGGACGAGCGCTCACCAAGCTCGGGCGGACACCCGGCGATCGGCAACGTGCTCGGCTTCTCGCTGCTGCTCCGCGATCGGCAGGCGTTGCTCCGGCTCGAGCGCCGCGCGCTGTACCCCGGGGTGCGGCTGCTCGAGTACGAGGCCGAGGTGCCCGATGTGGAGTTCCCGCTGCGCGCGCAGGGAGCTGCGGTGTTCCGGCGGCGGCGGTGCCGGGCGCGACAGCTTCGGCTCGAGGTCGAGCCGCATGCGATTGCGACATGGGTGAGCACACGCCTGCTCGGCCGTGAGCTCGCGGGCCTGCGCGTGGACGAGGTGGAGCTCGATCCGGCGGCGGCACTGGGGCCCGAGGGCGCCCGGAGCCCGTGCCTGTTGCTCTCGGGCGAGCACCGCGGGCGACGAGCGTGGCTGCTGCTCGCGCTGCAGATCCAGCCGCACGGGCGCAAGCTGATGGTGCGACCGTGGCGGGCGTGGCGAATGGGCGCGGCGCCCGAGCCCGAGGCGCTGTGGCACTCGGTGATCGGGTGCCTGCACGGCGCGACGGATCCCGAGCACCCGGGCGCCCTGGTGTTGGATCCCGTTCGCCACGCGCTGCTGCGGCCGTTCGTGGAGGCGGGCTGGCGCCCGCCGGAGCTCGGTGGGTTGTTCCTGCAGGGTCTGGTGCTCGGACCCGAGCGCGCCGAGCTGCTGCTCGGGCAGCGCGGAGATGGGCCGGTGGCCGAGCCGATCCCGCTGGGCTTTCCGCGCGAGCCCGAGCGAGCAATGGAGCGGCTCGACCGGATCCATCGCGCGCTCGAGCACGGCGACCAACCGGCCGCATGCGGCGAGCTCGAGCGCCTCGCCGAGGCGCTGATGCGCGAGCACCCGCTGCGCCTGCCGGCGCTGCGCTGGCTGGCCCAGCTCGCGCGCCACCGCGATCCGGTGCGGGCCCTGCAGGCGCTGCGGAGCTGGCTGCACGAGCGACCTCGCGATCCCGTGGCCGCGCGTGCGCTCGTGGTGGCGCTCGGCCGGTCGGGTGACCATCGCGAGCTCGCCAAGCGGCTCGCCGCCGAGTGCCGCCTGCCCAACCCTCCGGCGCGGCAGGCCCGGCTCGAGCTCGCGCTGGCGTGCGTGCTGGTGGACGAGCTCGGCGACGTGGAGGCTGCGATGGGGCTGCTCGAGCCGCTGCTGCCGCGCTGCGCCGCCGAGGCTGGGCTGCGCCCGCTCGAGCTGCCGGTACGCGCCGCGCTGGCGCGTGCGCTAGTCACGCAATCCCCCGCGGCCGCCCTCGAGGCGCTCGGCCGCGCCCTGGCGCTCGCCGATCGCGACGCTGCGCGGGCGGACGTGCAGGCCGGGGTGGCCGCCGCGCTCGCTCGCCATGGCCACCACCTCGACGCAGCCCCGCTGTGGCGGCAGGCCGTGCTCGCCGCCCCCCATGATGCGGAGCTCGTGACGCAGGCGGTGGCTTCGGTACGCACGGCGGGCGACTCGGGCCTGGTGATCGAGCTCCTGCGCGCCGCGATCCCAAAGGCCGGGCCCACGGCCGCGCTGCCGCTGCGGCGCACGCTGGTGTCGGCGCTGCTCGAGCGCGGCGACCCGACCAGCCGCGGGCTGGCGCGCGCCGAGCTGCGCAGCCTCGTGCGCGAGCACCCCGACGCGCGCGAGCTGGCGATGGAGCTGTCGGGCCTCGAGCAAGCCGACCGCCGGCCGCAGGAGGCGGCTTCACTGCTGGGCCAGCTGGCCGAGGGCAGCACCGACGCAGAGGATCGTGCGCGGCTGCGGCTCGAGCAGGCGCGGCTCCTGGCCGAGGCCGGCGAGCCGCGACGGGCATGGGCCAGCCTGCAGCCCGTGCTCGAGCAGGCTCCGCGAGCGCTCGAGGCCGAGCTGCTGGAGCTCGCGATCGGCATCGCACCGCTGTCGGCACGCGACCGCCTGATCGATCGGCTCGCGGAGATCGACGAGGGACCCCGCAGCGGCCGCGTGCTGCTGGCCCGCGCCCATACCCGCCGCTCCGAGGAGCTGCGCCGCGCCGATCTCGAGGCCGCCTCGATCCGGCTCGACGACCCCCGTCCCGCGCTGCGCGAGCTCGCGCTGCTCGCCCCGCCCGCCGCCCGCGAGCCATGGGCGGCCCTCGCCGAGGCCTGCGCGGTCGAGCGCGACACCGAGGGCGAAGCCACCGCACGCGTGGAGCTGGCGCTGCGCTGGCTACAGCACGGCTCACCCGAGCAGGCCGCCCTGGCGCTCGCGTGTGCACGGGCGCTGCGGCCCCGCGACGTGGCGCTCGCGGTGGCGCATGGATGGGTGCTCGCCCGCGCCGACCGCATCGCGGAGGCCGCAGAGGCGTTCGCCGTGGCGCCGAGCCGGCTACCGCTCGAAGCGCCACCGCTGTCCGATCCGCGGCTCGACCTGCCGTCGCCGCCCGAGCGCGCGCACGGGCAAGTGGGCGTGGTGCTGCTGCGAGCGGGACGCCCGGCCGAGGCGGCGCGGCGGCTGCGAGCGGCCGTGGCGGCGCTCGGGGTCGCGGCCGAGCCTGCGCTCGCGCAGGCGCTGGTCGAGGCGCTCGAGGCCACCGGCGAGCCCCGCGAGGCCTCGGTGATCGCCCGCGAGCTGGCCGGCGCGCACGAGGGTGCCTCGCGAGCGCAGTGGCTCGCGAGCGCGGCCCGCCACGCCGAGCCCCACGAGGCGGCCCCGCTGCTGCTCGAGGCGGTCGAGCTCGCGCCCGGCAACGGCGAGCTGGTGCTGGCGCTCGAGCGTGCGGCTCGGGCCGCGCTCGACGACGCGCACCTGGCCGTCGCGCTCGAGCGCGTCTCGGAGCACCCCGGCTTGCCCCCGGGCGAGCGGATCCGGGCGCTGCGGGAGCGAGTGGCTCGGCACCGGAATGCCGACGGCGATCCCGTCGACGACCCCGAGCTCGTGGCGCTCCACGAGCGGCTCCTCGCGCTCGACGGCGATGACATGCCCGCGCTGCTCGTGGTCGGGGCTCGAGCCCAGCGCGACGGCGACGACGCGCTGGCGCAGCCGCTGCTCGCCCGCGCGCTCGAGCGGCTGCCCGCGGGCGACCCGCGGCGGATCGCGCCAAGCGTGGCGCTGGCCCGCTTCGAGCTCGCGCACGGACAGCCCGAGGCCGCGCGCGACCGGCTGGTCTCGGTGCTGGGCCAGCGCGGCGTGCCCCGCGAGGCCTACGAGCTGCTCGCCGAGGCCGCGCGCTCGCTGGGCGACGCCACCACGCGCCTACGGGCGCTGCGGGCCCTCATCGCCCACGTCAAGGTCGGCCCGAGGCGCCTGCACGCCGAGCTCGAGCTCGCGCGGCAGCTCGGTGAGATCGGCCGCTCGCGCGAGGGCCTGGGGCATGCCTCCGTGGCCACCCGCGGCTTCCCGCACGGGAGCGACGAGCACATCGATGCCGCGCGCACGTGGCTGTCGCTCGCCACCTCCGTCGACGACCCGCGCCAGGAGGCGGCTGCGCGCGTCGAGCTGCGGCGCGGCCTCGGGCCCGAGCTCTCGGCCAAGGAGCTGCGAGCCGAGGCGCTGCTGCTGGCCGAGCGCCTCGGCGACCCCGAGGGCGCGCGCAAGGTGCTCGAGGAGGGCCTCGCCACCCGGCCCAGCGACGAGCTGCTGCTGTCCACGCTCAAGCACCTGGCCCAGTCGGTCGGCTCGCTCGAGCCGTACCTGACGGCGCTCGACGCTGCCGTGGAGGGCATGGTGTCGGGCACCGACCGCGACCGGCTCGCGAGTGAGCTGGCGCTGTCGGCCGCCGAGGTCGCCGATGCGGCGCGGACCCATCGCGCGCTCGAGCGGCTGTCGCTCGCGGCCGCCGACGCCGAGGAGCTGCTCGACCTGCGCGACTGGGCGGTGCAGAGCCTCGGGCTGCAGGAGCTGGAGCTGCGCCACCTCGACACCCGGCTGCGCGCCGAGCCGCCCGGGGCGGGCCTCTTGCAGCGGCTGGCCCGGCTGGTCGGCGAGGGCGAGCCGCTGGTCGAGCACCTGCTCGCCCAGGCGCGCGAGGTCGAGCCCGAGGCCGCGCGCCGGCTGGTGGAGCCCGCGCTCGCGCTGGCCGGGACGCTGGCGGTGCCCTCGGTCTCGATGCGAGCGCTGCGGCTGGCGCTGCAAGTGGAGGCGCTGGCGGCTGCCGAGGCCGCGTGGCCGGGGCTGCTCGACCGCGTGGCCCTGCACGGCGACGACGCGGCGCTGGCCGACCTCGTGGCGCTGGCCGACGACGCACGTCGAGCCGGGGTGGCGGTGGACGAACGGATCGATCGTCAGCTCGACGAGGCGCTCGCCCACCACCCGAGCTCTCCGCACCTGCACCGCGCGCTGGCGCGACACCTCGCGCTGCGCAGTGGCACCGAGCAGGCCTCGGCCGCCGAGCACATGGCATACCTCGAGGCGATCGCCGATCACCACGAGCTGGCCGGGACGCAGCGCGCCGAGCTGCTCGTGGGCATGGCCGAGCCCCTCGATCGCCGCGCGGCGGCCGAGCTGCTGGCCGCGCGGGCCATGGCCGCGCTGGCCGACGGACCTGTGTTCGCACGCCTCGTGCAGGCGCTCGAGGCCCGCCAGTGCTGGCCCGAGGTGCTGCGGCTGTTGCGGGCGCGTGCGGACGCCTCGACCGCGGTGGACGAGCAGGTCGCGACCTTCAAGCACCTCGCCCACGTCACGTCGGAGGTGCTGGGCGACGCACCCGCCGCGGTGGGGTACCTCGAGGCTGCGCTCGAGCTCGCGCCCACCGATCCCGACCTGCTCTTGCCGCTGCTCGATCACCACTTCACGCAGACGGACCTCCGGCGCGCGGTGGAGCTGACCGAGCGCGTGCTCGAGCACGTGCGCATGGGCGACGCCGCATTCGCGGCCCTGGCCCATCGCGCGGCCGACGCGGCGATCGCGCAAGGACAGGCCGAGCACGCGCAGGCGCTGCTCGACCGCATCGTCCGCCGGCTCCCCGACGACGCGAAGGCCCGCACGCGGCTGGCCGAGCTGCACGAGCGCACCGACGAGCCTGCGCGCCGCGTGGCGCTGCTCGCCGCGGTCGCCACCCGCCAGAGCGGGCAGGCCCGCATCGAGGCGCTCGAGGAGCGGGCCCGCCTGCTGCTCGACCCGCTGCAGCGCCCGCGCGAGGCGATGGAGGAGCTCGCCGCGGTGGTCGCCGAGGCCCCCGAGCGCCAGGCCAGCGTGGAGCTGCTCGCCTCGCTCTACCGCGAGCACGCGCGCTTCTGGGAGCTGGTGGAGCTGCGCGAGGCCGAGCTACCCCGGCGCCACGGTCCGGCGCGGGCGCGGCTGCTCGCCGAGATTGCGGCGCTGCATCGCGACGAGCTGCACGACCGAGCCCGCGCCGAGCAGGCGCTGCGCCTGGCGCTCGAGCAGCTCGGCGGCGCGACGCCGGAAGAGCGAGCGCTGGCCGACGAGCTGCGCGAGGCGCTGGCGACCGACCTCGATCAACAGGGCCGCGTGGTCGAGCTCGCGAGCTGGCTCGAGCACGAGCTCGCCCCCGAGCTCGAGCCACGGCCCGGCCCGCGCCCGCCCCCGCCGCGGCTGGCCCTGCTGCAGCGGCTGGCCCGGCTCGTGCGCGACCGGCTCGACGACGAGCCGCGAGCGGCCCGGATCTACGAGCAGCTCGAGCGCTGGCGCGCGCTGCCCGACGAGGGCCTGGTCACGCTGGCCCGCTGGTACCGCCGCCACGGCCGTCACGAGGATCTCGTGCGGGTGCTGCAGCTGCGCGCGCTGTCGCTGCCCGAGCACGGCGAGCGCCGGGCCGTGGTCGACCTGCACATCGCCGAGCTGTTCGACGGCCCGCTCGCGCGACCCCACGATGCGGCGCCGCACTACCTCGAGGCGTACCTCGCCGACCCCGACACCCACGCCGCCGCAGGGGCTCGCGCTCGCGTGCTGCTGTCGGCGGTGGACTCGGTGGTCAACGTGCGCGACCGCCTGCTGCGGCGCATGCCCGATCTACCCCGCACCCGTCGCCCAGCGCTCCTCACCCTGCTCGCCGATCTGCTGGCCCCGCACGAGGGCCACGAAGACGAGGCCGAGGCGCGCTACCGCGAGGCGCTCGCGCTCGACGAGGGGCTCCCCGCCGCCTACGAGGGGCTCGGCCGCCTGCTCGGTCGCCGTGGACGCAAGGACGAGGCCGCGCTCGCGCTCGTGGCCGCGACCGAGCGCCCGAGCCTGCCCCCCGGACGCGCCGCCGACACGGCAGCGCTGGCCGCCAAGAACCTCATCGAGCTGTCGCGCCTCGACGAGGCCGAGGCCGTGCTGCGCCGCGCGCTCGCCCGCCAGCCCGACTCGCCACGGGCGCTGCTCGAGCTCGCGCGCCTGCACGAGCGCAGCGGCCGGAGCTCGGAGCTCTCGGCCGTGCTCGACCAGCTCGCCCAGCTCCCGCTCCCCGCCACGATGCAGGCCGAGGTCGCCTACCGCCGCGCGCTGCTGCTCCAGCCCGTCTACGACGTGGTGCCCCACGGCCCGCAGGGCGAGCGCGCACGCAGCCTGCTGCTCGAAGCGCTGGGCGCCAATCCCCGCCACGCCGCCGCCCGCCAGGCCCTCCTGGCGCTGGCCAGCGCCCGCCGCGAGCACTCGATCGTGGCGCACATGCACTACCTGGCGATCCGCGAGCTGCCGCCCGGGGTCTCCCGCGCCAGCGTGCACCTCGAGCTGGCCGCGACCTATCTCGATCACCTCGGCGATCCCGAGAGCGCCATGCGCAACATCGAGAGCGCGCTGCAGCAGGCGGCCACCGACGTGGTGGTGGTGCACGAGACCGGCGAGCTCGCGCATCGCATGCCCGACCCGGCCGCGGCGGCGCACCGGTTCGAGGCCATCGCCGCCGCCGACAACGAGCTCGACGATGCTGCGCGGGCGCGGCTGTGGCTGCTCGCCGCCGACCTCCGCATGGAGGACGACGACCGTGACGCCGCCGAGGCCGCCTCGCGGCGCGTGCTGGACCTGCCCGCGGCGCCCGAGGACGCCACCGCCGCCGCCGCGCGTACGCTCGAGCGGCTGGGCTCGCGCGACACCGCGAGCCTCGTACAGGCGAGCGCAGAGGTGCTGGCCCAGCTCGACGGCCAGCCCCCGCCCCCGCTCCACGCCCGCGTGCAGCTGTTGGCGCGGCTGCACGACCTCGGGGTCGCGCAGGGCGATCGTGCGCTCGTGGAGCGAGCCGATCGCGAGCAGGTGGAGCTGGCCCGCGACCTCGACGAGAGCGACGCCGAGGCGTCCACCACCGGCGCGCTGCTGCGCGATCTGCTGGCCGCGCGCGGCGAGTACGGCGCGGTGGTGCAGCTCTACGAGCGCCTCGCCGCGCGCGTGGCGGGCGAGGATCCGGCGCGGGCGGCCGCGGTGCTGGTGGAGGCCGCGGGCCTCGCCTGGCACGGCGGCAAGCAGCCCGACCGCGCCGCCGCGCTGCTCGGTCGCGCGCTCGCGCTCTCGCCCGAGCACGAGGCGGCCACCCGCATGCTCGGCGAGCTCATCCACGAGGCCACCGATCCCGTGGCCGCCGGCGCGATCCAGCGCGCGCTCGGTTCCAGCGGGACCGGCTCGCCCAGCTCGCCCGCGCTGCGCCTGCGGCTGGCCACGCTCGCGGCCACCCGCGGCGACGAGGAGCAGGCGCTCGTGCTGCTGCGTCCGCTGGCCGAGCCCCACGTGCCCGAGGACGAGCGGTTCGAGGCGCTGGCCCGCCTCGAGGCGCTCCTCGCCGAGCGCGGCGAGCCGCAGGATCGCCGCCGTGTGCTCGAAGCGTGGGTGGAGCTCGCGCTCGCGCGCCACGACGCGCGCACCGGTGATCTCGGCCTCGAGCTCGCCCGGCTACAGTGCGACGAGGGCGATCGCGGTGCCGCACGGCGCACCTGCGAGGCCGTGCGGCACGTGGCTCCCGATCACCGCGAGCTCTTGCGCCTGCAGGCCGAGCTCGCCGAGCAGGACGAGGACTGGGCCGCCACGGCCGGGCACTTCGAGGAGCTGGCCCGCCTCGCGGTCGAGGACGACGAGCAGGCCGTGTGGCTCACGCGCGCCGCCGCGGTGTACCTGCGGCAGCCCGAGCTGCCCGCGGGCGGCGACGGGGCCCAGCTCGCGCGGCGCCTCTTGCTGCGCGCCGGCGAGATCGCTCCGCGCAGCCCCGAGCCTCGCGTGGCCCTGGTGCCGCTGGCGTTCGCCCAGGCGCGCTGGGACGAGGTGCTCGAGCTCGCCGAGGCCATCGTGACGCAGGTGGGCCACGACGAGGAGGTGCTCGGGCTCGCGGCGCTCGTCGAGGCCTACCGCCGCGGCGAGCGACGGCTCGCGCGCGAGATCGGTTTTCGCCACCCGCCCGAGGTCGTGCGGCGCGTGCTCTTGCCCGCGCTCCAGCAGATCCTCGGCGAGGTGGCCCTGCGTGGCCCGCTGCCGCGCCTCGACGCGCTCCTGGCTGCCGGGTCGTCGCTGCTCGGTGGCCGCAGCCACCTGTTCGACGCGCTGCACGGCTGGGCGGCCGAGCAGCCCCCCGATGCCGGCCTCGCACTCGGCATGGCCCGCCTGCTCGAGGCTCGCGGCTCCGGCGACCTGGCCCGCCACTGCTACCAGCTCGCCGCCTTCATGGCCCCCCGCGGCCCCGTTCCGGCGCTCGCCGCCCGCCTTCCCGCCGGGTGGCTGGGCGACACCGACCTGCACCGCGTGAGCACTGCCCCGATGGAGGGCCGCAGCATCCTGCGCGAGGTGCTGGCCGCCCTCCGCGATCACCTCGCAGGCCTCGGCACCCGGGGCGGCCCGATCCCGGCCTCGGCCACGGTCCGTGAGCCCGAGTGGTGGCCCACGCGGGCGGAGCTGGCCGAGACCATCGTGGAGCCATGGCGCGCGATCTTGGGCGTGGACGTACCGATCGCGTGGACCGAGGAACCCGTGCCCGGCGGCGTGGCCGTGCGCAACGATCGACCGCCGCGGATCGTGCTCGGCCGGTCGTGCGTCACCGCCAGCCTGCCCGAGCTCACCTTCCGGCTCGCCTCGGCCGCCGCCGGCGTGGCGCTGGGCCTGGTCGTCCTCGACACCGGCGAGATCGACCCCGGGGTGCTCCTCGACGCCCTGGGTCAGCTCGCCAACCCCGCCCACCAGCCCACGGGGGCGCAGGCGCTCGCACTGTCGGACGAGCTGGCCATTCGCGAGGCCCGCAGCATCGGCCTCAACGCCAACCAGCGCGCGGGTCTCGTCGACGAGCTCGCGCACTGGCTCACCATCCCCGAAGGCATCGACCGCCTGCGGGTGGTGCTGCACCGCGCTCGCATGCTCCTGGCCACGCGCCTGGGCAGCCAGCTCGACGGCGCGCTCCTGACCATCGCCCGCGACCACGGCCTCGTGCACGAGGGCCGGGTCGACGCAGCCGCCACCCTGCGCCTCGACGACACCACGTGGCTCTTGCGCGCGCTGTCCCTGCGGTAGGGCTTTCGCCTGCGGCCCGCCCATGGCGTCCACGGCGACCGCTGGCCTTTGCGCCGAAACGACCGGCGCAAGAGAGCCCTTTGCCCGCCACGAGCGTTCCAGCCCTCGCCCGTCGAGCGGGCGGACCGTCGCGCCGGCTTGTTGCGCAGCCCCGGTGGGCCTGCCAAGATCCCTTGCGGTTTCGACGCCCAAGCCGCCCAAGGAGCACGCGTTTTGGCCAAGGAACGACAACCAGCGCGTGATCTCTCCCTGGGCCGCCTCGTCGTGGTCGCCGCCGTCGTCGTCGGCGCAGGCGCCTCGATGGGCTACGGCTTCGTGAAGCTGCGTGAGGGTTGGGGGGCCCGCGAGAGCCGTGGAGGCCGCGAGCCCAAGGCCGCCCCCCCCACCAAGGCCGAGTCGGCCTCCCCGCTCTCCGACCTCGTCACCCGTGCCCAGGCGGCCCGCCGCACGCTCGACACCACCGCCCTGCAGGCGCTCGACACCGAGCTGGCCGCCGCCGCCCAGGCCAACCCCACCGCCCCCGAGGCCCCCGAGCTGCTCGGCGAGCGGGTGGCAGTGCTCGCCTCGCTCTCGCTGGAATCCTGTGTTCGCGCCGCCGTGGCCAAGGACGCGCCCGCCGGCGAGCAGGCCACCATCTACACCAACCACACCAACGCGCTCGTCGAGCAGCACGAGCCCCAGCTCGACCCCGGCCTGGTGCTCGCAGCGCGCGCGCGCGACACCTTGTGCAGCGGCAAGGAGGACGTGCTCGCCCTCCATCCCGCCGTGCTGCACCCGGGCTTTCGCGATCACGAGCTCCGGTATGCGCTCCTGGCCGAGCCGCTGTGGCGTACCCCCGGCTCCGACGCCGAGCCCTTCGATGACCAAGCCCGCGCCAACCTCGTGCGCGCGCTCGAGCAGCTGCCCGAGCCCACCACCCTCGAGCGCTTGACCTTGGCCCTCGCCCTCCCCGGCTCGGACCCACGGGCCCAGTCGATCGTCGGCGAGGTCCTCGCCTCCGTTCCGGCCCAGCCGCTCGCCAAGGCCGTCCAGGAGCACCTACGCGGCAGCGCCCAGGTCGCAGTGGCTGACCCGCTCCCCATCGAGCCCGCCGGTCCCCAGCCCACCGAGGTCGAGTCCCCGGAACCCACGGAACCCGCTCCCCCAGAACCCACGGAACCCAGCCCTCCAGAGCCCACCGAGCCCGGCCCCACCAAGAAGGTCAAGCCACCCAGCTCGGGTCAGCCCAAGCAACCCAGCTCCGGCCAGCCCAAGCAGCCCAAGCCCAAGGCGGGGCCCACCGACCTGGCCGAGGAGGGCTGCAAGCTCGTGCATGGCGGCAAGGCGGAGCAGGGCTTCGCGATGTTGCAGAAGGCCTTCGACCAGGATCCACGCGACACCAAGGTCATCCTCTGCATGGCCGAGGGGCACATGAAGCTCGGGCGGCTCCCGTCGGCGCGTGCGATGGTCGAGCGGGTGCTTCGCGCCTCGGGCAAGAACAAGAAGGCGCTGCAGCTCGCCGGCAAGATCGAGGACCAGCTCGGCAACGAGCGCTCGGCCGCCGACTACTACCGCAAGCTCCTCGAGATCGAGCCGGACAACGCAACGGCGAAGGCGTACGTCGAGAAGCACGGCTGAGCGGCGCGTTCGAAACGAAGAAGGGCAGAGCCTCCGCCCCACCCTCCTCGTTCCTCCCGCTGCTCACCCCTCGAGTCAGCAGCGGTTCCGAGCCAGCTCTAGAACCGCAGCTGCAGCTCGAAGCTCGCCGCCAGCGGCGTCTGGAACTGCGACTCCACCCCGAAGTTGCCCTGCGGCGGCAGCACCGTCCGCTGGAAGAACTCCGTCGGGTTGCCCGAGTTCTGGATCTTCGTGTGCTTGAGATCCCCGAGGTCACCACCCGCCACCGGCCGCGTATTGCTGAACGAGTACACCTCGTCCACGCGAATCACCGCCTTGCTGTTCGTCAGGTTGATGACGCGCGCCGAGGCCTCGATCTCGAGATCCCCCGGCAGCGGATACGCATAGCTGAGGCTCAGGTTCCACGAGTAGTTCGGCTCGACTCGCCCACCCGCACCGCGCGGCACCACGTACACCGGGAACGACCCCGGGTAGCGGTTGTTCCCCGCTCGCAGCGAGATCGGGTACCCCGACTGGTAGCGGAAGCTGGTTCCCAGCGTCAGCCGCCCCGCCTCTTGCAGATCGAACGAGTAGAACCCGTCGAGCTTGGCCCGGTGCGGCGTGTTGAACGACAGCGGCCCGAAGCTGTTTCGCACCAGCTCCGGGATGTCGTACTGCGTGCTCGCTCCGATGTTGATCGCGCCCGTGATGGGATCCACGAACCCGTCGTAGTTACCCACCAAGCGGCTGAACGTATACGACCCGAGCAACAGCCAGTTGCGCGCAAAGCGCTTCTTCACCTCGAAGGTGAATGCGTCGAAGTTGCGCACCGGCTTGTCGAAGATCTGGTTGATGCGCTGGAACGAGTCCGCCAGGAACTGGCAGCGCTGCAGCTCGCGCGCGATCTGGTTGCGCTCCGGCGCATCCATCTCGAGCCCGGCGAGCTGTGAGTCGAGCCCGGCGCACTGGCCCTGCTGCCGCGCGATGTCCTCTTGCGACACCCCCACGCCCGGGTTGGCGATGATGAAGTTGAGCCCGCCGTTGGTGGACACGTCTTCCACCGCCCGCCCGAGATCGGTGTGCAGCCAGCGGACGCCGAGCGTGAGGTCCTCGATGACCTCCTGCTCGTAGCCCATCTGGAACTGCTGGTTGTACTGCCCGCGCAGCCGCGGCACCACGGCGCCCTCGGTGAGCTGCGTGGTGAACGACGCGAAGTCGGTGCAGAACTCGGTGGGCTGCCCGTTCTCCTCGCGGGCGAACGTGTCGCCGTTGATCGTGACCGACTGGCCCTGGCACTGCGCGTTGCGGTAGGTGCGGTTCACGTTGACGAGACCGCCGAACACCCGCGAGTTCAGCTGCAGCGGCAGCGTCTGATAGAACCAGCCGTAGCTCGCGAACAGGCGGCTACGGCCCTCGTCGGTCCAGTCGTAGACCACGCCCACGCGCGGCGCCACGTTGTCCCAGATGAGGATCGCTCGATCGCCCAGGATGTCGCGCATGTCCTGGAACTCCCAGCGAACGCCCGCCGAGATGAACAAGTTGGACAAGACGGCCCACTTGTCCTGCAGGAACACCGCATAGTTCTGGGTCGACAGCCTCTCGTTGTACTGGTCGGCCCGGATGCCGGCGCCGAGCGGGGTCGCGATCGCCCGCAGCTCGCCCTGCTCCTTGCGCACGCGACCGTAGCCCGACGCCGTACGCAGGTCGGGGTTGTCGGTGTCGACGAACATGTACCGGTGGTTGTTGACCCGGTTGGCGGTGCTGATCATGTAGTCGCTGGTCGACCGGTCGTAGCACCACTCGCCGCCCTCGTCGGGCGCCACGCCACCGAGGCCCATGTTCGAGCAATTGTTGTAGAAGTCGCCGCGGTTCTGGCCCGAGAACGTGGCCTGGCTCTTGCGCTCGGTGTGATCGATGGTCGCGCCGTACTTGAGCTGGTGCGAGCCGGCCGCGTTGAAGAAGTGGGTCAGCGCCAGGTCGCCGCCCACCGAGCGGGCGATGTCCTTGCTGTACTGGCCGATGCCGCCCGAGAGCCAGCTTCGCACCGGGCACGCAAGGCCCGGCAGGCTCGAGTCGTTGCAGGCCTCCGCCACGCCGGGCACCAGGTCGAGCCGGCCGTCGCGGTCGAGGAACTCGAACAGGTTCTCGCCCTCGGTGTCGTACTCCTGGGTGGCCGGCAGGTTCTTGAGCTCGGGGTTGTCGAGCCGCCAGGCCTCGTGGAACGTGAACTGCGAGTACGACAGGTTGGCGTCGATCTCGAGCTTGTCGTCGGCGACGCGGCCGAGGTAGCCCGCCGTGACGAACATCGAGTTGTCGCGGTCCCAGCCGAAGTGCTCGTTGACCACACCGTTGGCGGTGTTGGTGCCGCCGCCCAGCGGGTCGGCGTTGAGCGTGGTGCCGAACGAGCTCGGGTCGAGCGAGAAGCCCGTTGCGCGCCGGTAGGTGCGGCGCGTGAACTCGGGGTTCCCGAACGCGGTGGCGCGGATGCGGTGCCGCGGGTTGATCGCCCAGTCGAGGCCGAACTGCAGGCCGCCGCCCACACCGGCGCCGCGGAACTTCTGGTTGGCGAACTGCTCGGTGGCGATGTAGTCGCCGCCCGCGACGCAGTCGAAGTCGCCGTTCTTGTAGGGGCAGTCCTCGTAGCCGCCCGAGCCATCCTTGTCGACGCGGTGGTGGAACGTCTGGATGATGGAGCTGCGGCCGCCCGAGGCGGTGATGCCCGCCGACCAGAACAGCTTGTCCTTGATGATGGGACCCGACGCGACCACCACGCCCTGCATGAGGAAGTCCGGGGTCTCGGTGGCCCGGATCGCGTTGTCGGTGGCGAGGATGAAGCGGGGCTTGGCCAGCCGCGGGGTGTACGTGAAGCGAGCCACGCCGCGCAGGGTGTTGGTACCCGACACGCGACGCGCGCTGACCTGACCACCCGCCGCACCGCCGTACTCGGCGTCGTACCCGGCCTCCTGCACCTCGACCGTCTCGACGAACTCCTGGACGATCGACGCGCCCACGGTGCCGAACGACGGGTTGTTCACGTTGGCGCCCTCGACCGTGTACTTGGACTCGGCGCCGGTGGTGCCGGCGAGGCTGATGCCGGCCGAGTCGCGCGAGGCGGTGGCCGAGGACTCGACCACCTGGGTGAAGTCGCGGCTGGTGGAGTTGCCGACCGGGATGTTCCGGAACTCCTCCATGCTCACGGTGCGGCCTACCGAGGTCTTCTGCTCGACCGGCTGGGCCTCCACGCGCACGACCCGGCGAAACTCGTTGTTGGGGTCGACCGTGAAGTTGGCGCGGAACTTGGCCCCGGTGGGCAAGGTGGCCACCTTGGACACGTCGGCCTGCCCGGCGAGGATCTGGATGGTGTAGGTACCCGGCGGCAGGTCGCGGAACGCATACAGACCGTTGTCGTTGGTCTGGGTCTCACGAGATCCCTGCAAGCACGAGCACTGGAGGATCACCAGCGCGTTGGGAATCGGCGCCTTGGTCTTCTGGTCGGTGACGACACCGCTGATCGTGCCGTTGGACGCAGCCTCGGCCGTGGAGGGTGCGAGCATCACGGCGGTGCCGAGCAACGACCCGAGCAGGGCGGTACCGAGCGGCAACCCTGCGAAGGCTTTGCCGAGCGGCAACCCTGCGACGGCTTTGCCGAGCGACAACGAGAAAGGCAGGGAGAGGAGCGTGCGGGCGCGCTTCACTGGGGAGAGCTCCTTATCGACGCAAGAGCCGTGACTGCGGGGGCGGAAGGCCGGGATGGCGGCCCAGGGGGGTACCCGAGCTGCGTGCGCGGGTATAACACGATTGCTTCGCGGTGAGGACAGCCGCCCGAGCCCGTTGGGATGGCTCGACGCTCCCGGGGGCGGCCCCCGGGGCCCTCCGAAGATCTCGGAACGAGCCGAGGATCGCCTCGGGGAGCGGACCCCCCCGAGGGCTCATGACCCCCGACGCGGCCAACGAAGCAACGCGCCTCGGCTTACGGCGCGCCGTCTCCGACCCGAGGCCTTCGGACGCCGAAGGCGTCCGACCCCGGAGCGGCCGCCAAAGAAGGCATGAGGGAGCACACGGGTTCAGTACCCTCGAATCGAGGCTCCGAGGCAGCGCGCCGCCCGATCTCTGCCGCACCGCCAGGCCACGATGAGCCCCCCCTTTGGGGGGCACCTGGTTGCTCGCTTGCTCTCCGCCGATTGCGGGGGGGCTAAACTAGACCGGCTAGAACCTGCCGGTGATGGCGAGGCCGCGGCCCGTGGGGACGATCCGCAGGTGCTTGGCGAAGCCGGTCCGCTTCCATTCGGCGGTCCGACGGTTGCCCTGCACGAAGAGGACCGCGCCCGCGGTGAGCGCAGCGACGCCCAGGCCCACCCCGATGCCCAGGGACAGGCCCAGGCCGAGGTTGGCCTTGCGGCCGTTGTTGCGGGCCGTGTCGATGTTCGCGTCCTGCTGCCGGCACTCGGTGGAGTCTTCGTCGCCGTCGCAGATGCCGTCGCGATCGGCCTGGAGCTGGCGCAGCTCGTCGCTGAATTCCTGGCCCTTCACCCCGAGGAAGATCCCCACCACCGCACCGGTGACCGTGAACAGACCGCCGGCCCCCATGGTGGCGGCGCCGGCGATGCGCAACGTGCGACCGGGATCGGGTCCCGTGGGCGTGAGCGGCTTGGGCTCGTCCTTGGGCTCGTCGGGGTCGACCTCGGGCTTGGGCGCGTTGGCCTCGGCGTCCGCGATCAGCTTGTCGAGCTCGGCGATCCGCTCCTCGGCGTCGGCGGTCTCCTCGGGGCTGGCCTGGCCCACGACCAGGAAGTTGTTCATCACGGCGCGGGCCTTGCGGAGATCGTCCACGTTGCCCGTGATGTCGTAGAGGCTCTTGTAGGCCAGCGAGATGTTGTAGAGGAGGAGCGGGCTCTCGCTCTTGTCGTAGGCGAGCTCCCACTTTTGCAGGGCCTCGGCGAACTTGCCCAGGCGATAGGCCTTCTTGCCCTCCTCGTACAGCTCCGGCGGCGTCTTCTCGGAGTCGGGCGCTGCGAGCAACGGCAGCGGTACCGCAGCCATGGCACCCACGGGCCCAAGGGAAGGCGCCGCGAAGGCGATCGACGGCAACGCGAGCGACGAAGCCAGCAGCGTGGCGAGGCAAGCCCTCATGGGAATGCGGCAGGATAACGGCGACCCGCGCCGCGTGCCAGCCCGCACGGGATCGGCCGCGCGGGCGCGCGAAATCATCATAGATCCACGAGCGAGACCATCCCCGGCGCGAGCGGCAGGCCCAGGAAGCGTGCGCCCACCCGGGCAAAGCGCTCGGGGCCGTCGGTGGCCAGGAGTGTCACGGCGGCCGGGGAGCCGCCCTCGGGGATGGGTGGGGCCAGACCCGCGGCTCGGGGGTCGGCGAGCATCTCGGCCACCACCCGCGCGGTGGTCTCGGCCGAGTCCACCAGGGTGACCTCGGGGCCCATGACCGCGGCCACGGCCGAGCGCAGCACCGGGAAGTGCGTGCAGCCGAGCACGAGGCAGTCGATCGACGCGGGGTCGTCGGGGTCGGGACGGAGATCGCCGAGGTAGCGCTCGGCCACCGCCTCGGGGATCGGCCCGTCGCACCAGCCCTCTTCCGCCAACGACACGAACAGCGGGCATGCACGGCCGACCACCGCAGCCGACGGCCGGCGGCGCGCGATGGCTCGCTCGTAGGCGCCGCCGCGGATCGTGCTCTCGGTGCCGATCACCGCGATGCGCCCGTGGATCGAGGCCTCGCACGCCGCGACCGCGCCGGGCTCGACCACGCCCACCACCGGAAGCGGCGCCAGGGCCTGTGCGAGCTCGTCCACCGCCACCGCCGAGGCGGTGTTGCAGGCGATGACCAGGAGCTTGATGCCGCGGTCCACCAGCACCTGCGCTGCTTGCTTCGCGTAGCGGGTGACGGTGACCGAGCTCTTGGTGCCGTAGGGCAGCCGCGCGGTGTCGCCGAGGTAGAGGAACGACTCGTGCGGCAGCCGGGCCCGCAGCGCTCGCAGCACCGTCAGGCCGCCCACGCCCGAGTCGAACACCCCTATGGGAGCGAGCAAGGACAACGGCTGCCTACCCACGCACGAGGATGTTCTTGGCGATCACCATGCGCTGGATCTGCGAGGTCCCCTCGTAGATCTGCAGGAGCTTGGCGTCGCGCATGAGCTTCTCCACCGGATACTCCTTGGTGTAGCCGTAGCCCCCGAACACCTGCACCGCGTCGGTGGTGGCCTTCATCGCGAGGTCCGCACCCATCGCCTTGGCGATCGCCGAGGTGCTGGTGCGCTTGACGCCGTTGTCGACCTCCCAGGCCGCCTTGCTGTAGAGGAGCTTGGTGGTCTCGTAGGCCATCGCCATCTCGGCGATCATGAACTGGATCGCCTGGTGCTGGGCGATCGGCACGCCGAAGGTCTTGCGCTCCCTGGCGTACTTGGCCGACTCATCCATCGCGCGGCGGATGAGCCCGGCCGCGCACGCGGCGATCATCGGGCGCGACTTGTCGAACGTCTCCATCGCGATCGAAAAGCCCTGCCCCGGCTCGCCGAGCAGGTCCTCGGGCTCGAGGCGCACGTCCTCGAAGATCACGTCGACCGTGTTGGAGGCGCGCTGGCCGAGCTTGTTCTCCTTCTTGCCCACCGACACGCCGGGGCGGTCGCGCGGGAGCACGAACGCGGTGATGCCCTTGTGGCGCAGCTGCGGGTCGAGCGTGCCGAACCCGGTATAGAAGCTCGCGTAGCCGCCGTTGGTGATCCAGCGCTTCTGGCCATTGAGCCGCCAGCCATTGCCGTCCTTGGTCAAGCGCGTGCGCATGCCGGCCACGTCGGAGCCGGCCTCGGGCTCCGAGCAGCAGTAGCTCGCGAACACGAGCTCGCGGGTGAGCCAGCCGAGGAACTGCTGCTTTTGGCCCTCGCTGCCCGCGATCATCAGCGGCAGCGCGCCGAGGTGGTTGCACATGATGCTGGTGGCAATGCCGGCGCAGCCGTAGGCCAGCTCCTCGGCCACCAGGCACCCCTCGAGCGTGGAGAGCCCGAGGCCTCCGTAGGGCTCGGGAATCTCCACGTTCATGAGGCCCAGCTCCCACGCGGCCGAGAACACCTCCTGGGGGTGCTCGGCCTTCTCGTCGTACTCGCCGGCGACCGGGATGATGTGCTCGGCCGCGAACTTGCAGGCCGTGTCCACCAGCGCCTGCTGCTCCTCGGTATACGTGGGATCGAACATCGCGAACGGGTTTCTAGCCCATTCGCAGCGGCCCGGGCTAGTCGGACGGCGCAGACGGCTTCGGGGGCTCCGCGCCGCGATCGCGGGCGCGCCGCGCCTCCAGCCGCGCGTTGCGGCGGCGGGACTTGTCGTCGGCCTCGGTCTTGGCGAGCTCCGCCGCGCGCCCACCCAGGACGTAGCCCAGCACGATGCCGAGCAAGAACACCCCGGGGATGTAGATGAAGTGCGCGAGCGTCATGACGCCGGACTACTACTTCTTGGCGTCGAGGCGGGCGCGGAGCGCCTGGACGTCACCGCGCAGGCGCTGGCCGCGACGCCACAGCATCACGCCGTAGATCGCAAACAGGCTCCAGAGCACGCCGTAGGCCCACACGATGTGGGCGTAATCCGAGGCGGTCTTCTTGGCGGCCACCGCCTCGAACGCGCGCGTGCACTCGATCCCCGCGCGGTCGAGGCCCTCGACCGCTTCGTACTCGTCACCCTCCGCGGGGGCCGCGGGGGCCGCGGGGGCCTCGGCTTCCGGAGCCCAGAGCATCGCATTCGCCGTCATGTCGCTTCTCCCTTCACGTCCTCGGCCTCGACCCACACGTCGTCGAGGTCCATCTCCACGAGCTCCTGTCGCGTGCGCACGGCCACGAGCGCCGTGGCGGTGGCGAGCAGCGCCCCGAGGGCCGGCCACAGCGCGGCCCACATCTCGGGCGGCAGCGTGCCCACCACTTCGTTGCTCGGGTGAGTCGTCTTCCAGATCTTCACCGCGTAGTAGATGATCGGCACGTCCACCGCGCCGAAGATCGCGAGCGCTGCCGCCAAACGCTCCGAGCCCGCCGCGCCGTAGCGCCGCACGAGCACGTAGGCCACGAACACCAGCCACAGGAGGCCCGTGGAGATCTGGCGCGCATCCCAGGTCCAGGCCTTGCCCCACGAGGCGTGCCCCCAGATCGGGCCCGTCACCAGCACGGCGATGCCGGTCACGATCACCATCTCGCCGGCCGCGATCGCGATCGCCTCGGCCATGCGGGACTGTCGGCGGAGCTGCACCCCCGCCGCGATGCCGCACACCACGCCGTAGAGCATCATGATCCACGCGAGCGGCACGTGGAAGTAGAAGATCTTCTGGACGGTGCCGAGCTGCCGCTCGATGCCCACCTCGAGGAAGATCGTCCTCACCGAGAGCGGGAAGATCACCGCCGCGGCGAGCAACAGCAGGATCGGGAGCGTGCGTGCCATCATCGCGCCTTCATCGTCTGTGGGCGGCTCGCGCCCGTCGGGCCGCCGTGCCGCTGCGGCCGGGGCCCACCAGCACCGACTCGAACAGCCAGCCGGCGAGCACCAGCAGCAGCACATCGAGCGCCGCGAGCTGGACGAGGTAGGTGGGAAGATCCGGGTGCCCGTCGAGCAGCGCCCGGGTCGCTACGAGCGACCACATCAGCGCGGGGCTCGTGAGCGGGTAGAGGATCACCGAGAGCAGCACGTTCTTGCCGCTCGAGGTGGCGAGGCCCGCGGCGAACAGCGTGCCCACGCCCGCGTAGGCGGTGCAGCCCAGCACCACCAGCGCCGCGGTCGTGCCCGGCCGCTCCGCGAACACGCCGGCGACCGGGAACAGGAACGACAGGCCCGGCACCAGCACCATGCAGCAGCCGAGCAGCACCACCAGCGTGACCGCGGCCTTGGACGCGTAGATCGCCAGGCGATCGACCGGCGCGGTGAGCAGCGCCCGCAGCGTGTCGGACTCGCGCTCGCGATCGAAGATACGGGTCAGCGTGAGCGCCCCGACGAACGCGACAGCGAGCCACAGCATCCCCGGGATCGCCAGCGGCTGCGCGCGCAGGGGCAGGCTCGCGAACGAGAGCCCGAACATCACCAGCACCACCAGCGTGAAGAACCCCGCCGTTGCCACGAGCTCGAGATCGCGGAGCTCCTGGCGCAGGTCGTTCTTGGCCAAGAGCCACGCCTGGCGGGACAAGCGCATCGAGGCGGTTGTAGCACGGAACTACGCGCCCGATGCGGCTCGGGGCCACGAGGGAGCGATCGCAAGGAGCGCTAGGCATGCATGGCCTCCTCGCCCTGCCGGATATCGAGCGACACGCTCGGGCGGAGGAGGCCGAGCTCCGCCACGCGATCGCGATAGCCGGTGGCATCGGCTCCCTTGCCGCGGCGGACCTCGCCACGCAGGCGCCCGTCCTCGAGCAGCACCACGCGATCGGTCACCGCCACCACCGCGTCGTAGTCGTGCGAGGACAACAGCACCGCCAGGCCCGCTGCACGCTCCTGCACCAGTACCTCCGCCAGTCGCTCGCGCCCGGGGCGATCGAGGGCGGTGAACGGCTCGTCGAGCAACAGCAGCTGTGGCCGGCCCGCCAACGCGCGGGCCAGCGCCAGGCGCTGCATCATCCCGCGCGAGAACGTGCCCACCATACGGTCGGCGGCGTGCAAGAGGCCCAGGCGCTCGAGCAGCGGATCGATGGGTGCCACCTCGGCCCCCGCGGCCGCGCGCAGCTCGGCGAACAGCACCATGTTCTCGCGCGCGGACAGCCGCGGATAGAGCTGGGTGGTGTGGGTGACGAACGCGATCCTCGCGCGCTGCTCGAGCCCGACCTCCGGCGCCGGGTCACCACCCAGCCGGCGCTCGCCCTCGCTCGGCGAGAGCAACCCCACCGCGATGTTGAGCAGCGTGGTCTTGCCCGAGCCGTTGGCCCCGATGAGCCCCACCACCTCGCCCGCGTCCACGCGGAGCTCCACGCCGCGGAGCACCGAGAGCCGCCCGAAGCGCTTGCCGATGCCGCACAGCTCGAGCGGGGTCACCAGGGTGGGCATGGGGCTCCTCGGGTCAGCTCGCCGCGGTCGCCGTGGGCGGCTCGGGCTTGGCCGCGGGCTTGGACTTCGCCGCGAACGAGTCGAGCGCGTCGAGCTGTCGGTAGATCCGATCGAGCGCCGCCACCAGCCGACGCCGCTCGGACTCGCTGCGCCGCTCCTCGAGCGCAGCGAGCAGCTGGTCGCGCCGGCGCACGAGGCGTGCTCGCGTGTCGCCCATGGGGCGGAGCACGAGGCCCAGCACCAGGACCAACCCCAGCGTGCTGGCGATCGCGAGGCCCATCCAGCGGTAGACCCGCTTGCTGCGGAGCAAGCCCGTCACGGTGACGTGGATGGTTCCAGTGCCCTTCTGGCCCAGCTCGTAGGCGACGCGCTCGTAGTCGAGGCCCGGCTGCTCGGGCACCTTGCGATCCGAGCGCCGGGCGCCCTTCGCATCGAGCTCGAGCGAGTCCTTCACGATGACCGCCGACTCGATCACCTCGAACGGCGGCGACCAGTCGATCATGATCTCGCCGTCGTGGTCGACCACGTAGCCGATGCTGAGCGCTGCCACCTCGCCCGGCGGGATCGGGTGGGCGAGCGTGGCGAACGGCGCCTTCTCGTCGGCGTGGTCGAGCCACTCCTCGGCGCCGCGCAGCACCACCATGCTCTTGGCGCCCTCGATGCCCTCGATGCGCAGCGGCTCCGCGGGCCAGTACGCCTGCTCGCCGGCCACCAGCACCTCGTAGACCTGCACCACCTGCGCGTGGTCGTTCTCGGCCTCGATCACCTCCCACTGCACGGCGGACTGGGCCACCGCGGGATCGGAGGTGACCTCGAACACGCGCATGGCCACCCGCACGCCACCGCGCTGGTCCAGGCCGAAGAACGCGCTGGTCCACGGGGCGCCACTCTCGGCGGGGTACATCACGCCCACGTAGTAGAGCGCGTCCTCCACCACCGGCAGGTCGTGCCGCTCGGCCACGCCGCGGGTGTTGGTGGACAGCTCGAAGCGCTCCTCGGTGCCGCTGAAGTCCTTCTTGACGATGGTGACCGGGTAGTCGGCCACCGGTTGGTCCTTGCTGTCGACCACGAGCACCTGCACCGCGCCCACCGGTAGCTCGCGCGCGATCTTGGGCCCCGGCAGCTCCTGGCGCTTGCCTGCGTGGGGTGGACCGCCCTCCCCGCCTCCGTGCGGATTGCCGCCCGCGGGCGCCAGACGGCCGCGCGCCAGCACCACGGCCTGACCGTGTGCGGGGTCGATCGTGAACCGCATCGAGCGGTGCGGCTCGCCCTCGGGGTCGAGCTGCGCGCGCACCTGCAGCGTCGTACCCGGGGGCAGCGTGGCGAGGCCGTCGAACGTGGCCTGGCCCACCTCGCCGCTCTCCTGCTTGCGGGTCTCGGTCTTGCCGTCGGGGGTGGTGACGTCGAGCTCGACCGGCAGCTTGGTGAGGCCCTTGCGCGAGGACAGGTCGAACACGCCGACCATCAGCGTGCCGGCGGCCGCCTTGTCGAACGAGAACACGATGCCCGGCAGCGACAGCTCCTGCGCCGCGCCGCCCTTGGGGGCCCCCTTGACCAGCATCACCGCGGTGCCGGAGTCGGGCTGCAGATCGATCTGCTGCGAGCGGATCGTCTCGCCGTCGAGCGTCACGCGGGCCACCGCCTGGCCGCCCTGGAACACACCAAGCTCGCGGAAGTGCGCGCGCCCCTGGTTGCCGGCCTCGGCCGAGCGCAGCTCGGCGAGCCTGCCGTCGGCCGAGCGCAGCTCGAGCTCGACGGTAGCGCCGAGCGCCGGTGCATCGAAGCCGCCGAGCAGCACGCGCACGGTGACCTCGCCCGCGGGGATCTGAGGATCGGGCCGCGGGATCCCGGACATCTGCCGCGGATCGGGCATGCCCGGCGGCGCAGCGATCGCGGGGGTGGCGAGCAGCAGCACGAGGCTGGTCGCGACGAGGGAGAGGAGGAGACGGATCATGCGCGTGCCTCCTCGGCGGGCGCGGCTTCGGGAGTGGCGACCTCGGGCTCGCTCGATGCCTTCACCTCCGGTTCGCTCGCCTTCGCCTCGGGCTCGCTCGCCTTCGCCTCGGCCACCGCCTGCTTCGCCTCGCCGTCCTCGAGCAACCCGCGCCGTCGCAGCTCGGCGGCGAGCCCCGGGTGCAGCTCGGACTCGGCATCGAGCGCGCGGATCACCTCCACCGCTTGCAGCTCGTAGCCCTGCCGGACCTTGCGGTAGTCCTCCTCGGAGAGCTTGCCCATCTCGTAGTCGAACTGCAGCTCGTTGATCGCTCGCAAGAGCCGACGCCGCTCCTCTCGCAGCTCGCGTCGGCCCGCGTACGCGGCCACGTCGAGCTCGTCGAGCACGGCCTCCACGGGTGGGCGGGCGAGCGCGGTGGCCATGCGGTAGAGCGAGCGCAGCGCGAACACCATCGCACCGGCGGCGATCACCAGGCCCCACGTCGCAGCCTCGACCCGGCCGCCGAGCGCCACCACGGTGATCACCAGGATCGCCGCGGCCGCCACCGCGCCCACGAGCCACATCGCCAGCTCGCGTCGGGTTTCACTCCGCACCTTCGGCATCCCCCTTCCGGGTCCCGATGCAGATGAACCCGCCCGTCAAGAGCACCGCGAACCCCACCCACACCCAGTTCACCAGCGGGTTGTAGTAGAGGTTGAGGCGGGTCCAGCCGGTCGAGAGCTGCACGTCGGCGATCGACGCGTACACGTCGCCCTCGATCGCCATGTAGCGCGAGGCCTCGGTGGTGGGCTGCTCCTTGAGCTGGTAGTACCACCACTTGGCCGGGGTGAGCTCCGCGAGCGGGCGCTCGGGGTCGAAGTCCTCCGCCGCGTCGCCGGTCGCCTCGAACACCGTGAGCTTCACGGTCAGCATGTCCTTCTGGAAGTCCTGCGTGGCCGTGATGCCATCGTTGCGGATGCGGTAGTCGCCGAGCGTGGCCACCTGCCCCGGATACATCACGAGCTTGCGCTCGAGCTTGTACGCGTTGCCGGCGAACCCGAAGAACATCAGCACGATCCCGAGGTGCACGATGTAGCCGCCGTAGCGCCGGCGCGCCTTGGTCATGAGGCCGATGAGCGCCTCGACCACGCCCTGCGGGCGATGCCGCCGGCGCACCCGCACGCCGCGGTAGTACTCTTGCAGGATCGTCCAGCACGTGAACCCGCACAGGCCGAAGCAGAGCAGGCCCGCGATCGAGACCTCGCCCGCCCCCACCCCGCGCAGCTCCGGCACCGCCCACGCGGCGACGCTCATGGCCACGAGCCCCGACACCAGCGGGCCGAGGAATTGCTTGGCCAGCGCGCTGCCGGTGGTCTTGCGCCACGCCACCAGCGGCCCGACGCCCGTGAGGAACAGCAGCGCCAGCCCCACCGGCGACAGGTAGTGGTTGTAGAAGCTGGGCCCGATCGTGATGCGGCCGGTGAGCGTGGGCGCATCGGAGTTGATGAGGTGCACGAGCGGCAGCAGCACCGCGTTGTAGAACGCGCGGAACCCGGCCATATCGGTGAGCGTGGGGAAGATGACCACGAGCGCGACGAACACCGAGCAACCGAAGAACAGCCAGTTGTTGAGCAGGAACGCGAACTCGCGCGACACCACGCTCTCGAGCTCGTTGCGCGAGCGGAGCAGCGGCCAGCGCCAGATGAGCAGCGTCGTCGAGATCACGAAGATCGCGATCATCAGCCCGCCGAAGCTCCACGCGAGCTGCGGTGACTCGCCGAACGCGTGCACGCTCTGCACCACGCCGCTGCGGGTGAGGTACGTGCCGTAGATGGTCATGAAGAACGAGGAGCACACCAGCACCAGGTTCCAGACCTTCAGCATCCCGCGGCGCTCCTGCACCATCACCGAGTGCAGGAATGCGGTGCACATCAGCCATGGCAGCAGCCCCGCGTTCTCCACCGGATCCCACGCCCAGTAGCCGCCCCAGCCGAGCTCCTCGTAGGCCCAGAGGCCCCCGAGCACCAGCCCCACGCTGAGGAACAGCCACGAGAACAGCACCCAGCGCCGCACGCTCGCCTGCCACGCCGAGTCGACCTGGCCGGTGATCATCGCCGCCATGCCGAACGCGAACGGCACCGCCAGCGACACCATCCCGAGGTACAGGCTCGGCGGGTGGAAGATCATGTACGGGTTCTGCAGCAGCGGGTTCATGCCCTTGCCCTGCATCGGGGCGCCGGGCAGGAGGTACTGCGCGAACGGGTTCTTGAGGAACAGGATCAGCGCCGTGAAGAACCCGATGACGATCGCCAGCACCGCCACTGCGTGCGGAATCAAGACCCGGTGTTTCTGCCGGTTGGCGCGGATCGCCAGCGACGAGAACAGGCTGAGCAGCAGCACCCAGAACAGCATGCTGCCGTCGAGCGAGCCCCAGAACGCGGTGAGCTTGTAGAACACCGGCATCTCGGGGTGGCCGTTCTGCTGCACGTACTGGATCGTGTAGTCGCCGGCCAGGAACGCGTACTCGAGCAGCATCGAGGCGAACAGGGCCACGGCGAACGTACCGTGGATCCCCTGCACCGCGCCTTCGACGAGCCGCTCGCTGTGCCGCACCGCGCCGAGCACGGCCAGCACCGTCGTGACGAGCGTCATCAAGAAGAGCACGAGGATGGCGATGGTGCCGAGTGTGGAGATGGTCATGAGTCGCGTCCTCGTGTGATGGAGCTCGGGCGTAGGGTCTCGGCGGTCGGGTCTCGAGCCGCCCGGGACCCGGGCATCAGGTCTTGGCGGGCACCGGACGGGCCGCGGCGCCGCCCGGCGCCTTGGCCTCGTTCTCGTACTTGCTCGGGCACTTGGCGTTCATGTCGTCGGACTCGAACACCTTGCCCCCGGCGTCGAAGTTGCCCACCAGCACCACCTCGCCGCCCTCCTGGAACGTGTCGGGGGGGATGTTGGTGAAGTGCACGTCGATGCGCTGCCCGCCGTGCTCGACGGTGAAGCGGTAGTCACCGGTGGTGCCCTTCTTCTGCTTGACCGTGCCCTCGACCACCGTGCCGTGCACCTTGATGGTGCGGCCGCCGAAGTGCGCGGGGTCCTGCTCGAGCTTGGCGACCACCTGGTCGACGTAGAGGTACTCGAGCACGCCCTCGCCGGGGTCGAGCGCCACCATCACTGCGATGGCGCCGGCGATCACCACGCCGAGGCCGATCTTCGTTCCCGTTCCGAGTGCCATGGTCGTCGTCGTCCTTCGTCGTGCGTGGGTGCGTGCGGTCGCGAGCCCCGGGCCGGGGTCGTCAGCCGCCGATGCTCACCATAGCCTTGGCCGGGCCCCCGCTCCCATCGAGATTAAACCCGTGGCCATCGCGCTTGGTTCCGAGCGCCGCGCGAACTACTGCCTCGAGCCGATCGGGGTCTTGCGACCTCAGGGCCGAGCGGAGGTCCCCGGTATCATCGCGCGCGAGGCAGGCGTGGAGCTGGCCCGTGGCCGAGATGCGAAGCCGGTTACAGGTTTGGCAAAAATTCTCGGTCATGGCCGCGATGGTGCCCAGGCGCCGCCCGTCATACGGCCCCGCCCCACCCAGGGCGCGCCAGTACGTCGCCGGGCCGGCCCCGCGCACGCCGTCGCCGTCGTCGGGCACGAGCGCGAGCCCGAGCCCCTCGGCCACTCGCGCCCGCACGTCGGCCGCGGGCATCAGCTGCCCCGGCACGTAGAGATCGCCGCCCGCCATGGGCATGACCTCGATGAAGCGCGGGACCATGTCGCGCTCCCACGCGAAGCGAGCGAGCGCGGCCAGCTCGTCGTCGTTGAAGCCTGCGATGGCCACGGTGTTGAGCTTGAGCGGCCGCAGCCCAGCGGCCGCGGCCGCGTCGAGGCCCGCGAGCACGTTCCGCAGGCTGCCGCGCCGCGTGATCCGGGCGAAGCGCTCGGGGTCGAGGCTGTCGAGGCTCACCGTCAGCGAGCGCAGCCCCGCGCGCTGGAGCGGTGCCGCGAGCTCGGCGAGGCGCTCGCCGTTGGTGGTCATCACCACCTCGAGCCGCTCCCCGTCATCGATCGAAATCGCCGCGAGCCGCTCCACCAGCGACACGAGCCCGCGTCGCAGTGTGGGCTCGCCCCCCGTCAGGCGCACGCGCCGGACCCCCCAGCGGGCGAAGGCCTCGCACACGCGCACCACCTCCTCGAGCGTGAGCACGTCGGTACGGGGGCCGTAGGCGAGCTCGCCCTCGGGCATGCAGTACGTACAGCGATAATTGCAGCGGTCGGTCAGCGAGACCCGGAGGTAGCGGACCGTGCGTGCCGATCGATCGACGAGCGGGCCCCCTCGCACGCCCGAGGAGGGCGGCGGCTCGGTCGGCATGACCCTGAGCTGGACGAGCGACACGGCGGTAGAGGCTTCCCTCGCGGGCGCTAGCTTGCCATACGCGCCGACTGCCAGCATGTTGCGCGCCGCGGGGCCGCGCCGCTCGAGCTCGCCGAAATCGGCCGCAGCGCCGCGTTCGTCCGCGGCGGCCCTCGCCCGATCGTTGCCTGGTGGGCCCGGAGGGCCTTCCAGGGCGCCGCCGACGAACCACGCCAAGCGCGCAAGACGTGTGCAACCGCGCGGCGCCGGGGCCGTCCTGCCTTCCGTGCCGAGCCCCACGCCCTTCGCCTACGGCCCCTCGGGGCGCTGGTTGACGACCACGCACGAGCGCGAGGTCTTCGTCTGCGACGGCGGCGACGAGCACACGGTGCACGTGATCGCGAGCCCGGCGAGCTCGAGTTCGGACCGGAGGCGTGGCTCGGAGTGGGGCTGGAGCTCGGCGACGGCAACAAGATCGACCTGGTGCGCGGCGGGGCACACCGCACCGATCCGCCGCCGGGGCGGACGATCAACCGGTGGATGGTGAAGCTCGGGTTCGATCCGAAGGAGGTCGCGGCGGAGCACGACGCGAAGGGAGCCGCGCCCACGCCCGCGCCCACGCCCACGCCCGAGGCGGTCTCGCCGAGCCCCGGCGGCAAGACGTCGGACGACCCGCGTACGCAAGTGGGGCCAGCCGCCGGCCGTGATCGGAGCTCCACCGGCTCGGGCGGTCACTGCTCGAGCTGCACGACCACGTAGTCGTCGCCGGCCGGAAACGGGCGCTCGAACGCCTCCCGCCGAGCCATCACGATTTTTTCGACCTCGTGTCCGATTCGGGAGGCCGCTGCTCATACCAGGAGCGTGGGCCGCGAGATGGCTCGGCCCCCAAGTAGATCGACCCCAAGCACACGAGGCAACGACCCATGAAGCACGCACGAACCCTCGGAACCGCACTCCTCGCGGTATTCTCCTTTGCAGGCCCGACCGGTTGCGACGCAGATGATCGAGACGACGAGCAGCGCAGCGCGCTGTACTGCAACTCGAGCGACGACCCGGAGTGCATCGAGCTCCCCGAGCTCGCCCAGGCGGTCGAGGTGGTGCGATCGATGGGCATCGATCCCGACGCAGAGACGGTCGAGATCCTGATCGCCGAGGACGAGGAGCTCGAGAAGGCCGGCTTCCCGGTCGATCCCGAGACCAGGCTCGAGAGCCGTGACGAAGCGGACGCGGCTCGGGCCGCCAGCACGCTCCCGCACGGCGACTCGCTGAGCGCGGAGCCCGAGCCGTCCGACCCCGAGGAGCTCAGCGGCATGAACTGCGCATGGCCGGCCGCCGGCGGCGGCTGCACTTGCTGCTGCTCCTGGGGCTGGAACGACGAGTGGGGGTGCGGCTGCACCGGCGCCTGCGGAGGCTAGACCCGACGACGGACCGAAACCAGCTCTCGAACCCAAGACGAAACAGGAGACGAGCACATGTCGAAATCACGAACCCATCTCTCGCGCTCACGAACTTCGATCCTCGGGGCGGCGATGCTCGCCGTCCTCTTCTCCGCCACCCTCGGCTGCGACGCGGACGACCAGGGCGACGACGAGGACCGCAGCCTGACGGTCTGCCAGCTCGGCGAAGACTCGGAGTGCATGGCCCTGCCGGAGCTCGCCGAGGCGATCGCGGTCGTGGAGGCGATCGGCATCGATCCCGAGCACGATAGCGTCGAGCTCTGGGTGGGCGAGAGCGACGAGCTCGAGGCCCTATGGGTGGCCCACGAGGCCGAGCTCGCCTGCGATGCCGACGCGACCGAGGATGCGTGCGACCCCGACCGCCCCGCGCAGCCGAGCGACACGCTGGTCCAGCCCGTCCCCGTGACCAAGCAGATGGCGCAGGCGGTCTGCACGGGGGATCCCGACGGCTGCTCCTGCTGCTGCGGCTGGGTCGGCAGCACCCCCACGGGTTGCGCCTGCAACGGCTGTTGGTAGCGCTGGAGACCGGGCGCGCGCGAGCAAACGCTAGTGGTGCTCCGCCGGCTCCACGCCCGGCGGCAGCTCCTGCTTCTTGGGCGGCTCGCGGTCGAACGTATTACGGAAGAACGTCCCCTGCTCGTCGCTGATCTTCGTACGGCTCGAAAGGTCGAAGATCGTGAACATGAAGAAGATCGCCACGAAGATGAGCGTGGAGAGGAACACGAACACGTGGTAGCGCTCGTCGTACTTGAGGTGCATGAAGTACGCGCACACGAGCGCGGCCTTGATCACCGCCACGAACATGGCGACGGGCAGGCTGGCGGGACCGAGGCTCATCTCTGACACGCCCACCGTGAGCACCGTGAACACCATGAGCGCCCCGAACACCTTCCAATAGAGGCTCTTGGGCGAGATGTGCTCGTGGACCTCCTCGAAGTCCTCGAGCGGCTTGCCGTGGAGGTAGAGGTGCGTCTCGGGCGTCTCGTGAGCGTGGGCGTGGTCGGCCATGGTCGGTGTCCTCCTCGGGTCAACACCCAATCAACGAACGAGATAGAGCAGCGGGAACAGGAAGATCCAGATGAGGTCCACCAAGTGCCAGTAGAGCCCCACGTTCTCGACCGGGGTGTAGTAGCGCGGGCTGAAGTGGCCCTTGCTGGCGCGGATGTAGATCCAGGTGAGCACGCCGATGCCGATGAGCACGTGGAACCCGTGCAGGCCCGTCATGCAGAAGTACACCGCGAAGAAGATGTGCGGGTTGCCTTCGATGATGTAGCCGTGGTCCCACGCGTGGTAGAGCTTGCCCGGCAGCATCCCGTGCTCGATCTTGGCCGAGTACTCGAAGTACTTGACCACCATGAAGGTGAGCGCGAACCCGATCGTGAACAGGAGGTTGCGCAGGATCGCCTTCTGGTCGCCGGTCTGGGCCGCCCGCACCGCCAGCGCCATGGTGACGCTCGAGGTGATGAGCACCACCGTGTTGAGGCCACCCGCCCACTTGTTGAGGTGCTCGTGCGCCGCAAGCACCATGTCGGGGTAGTGCATGCGCACGATGAAGTAGGCGAGGAACAGGCCACTGAACATCAGGATTTCAGTGGCCAGGAACGCCCACATGCCTAGCTTCGCCGCGCCCGCCTGCTGGCCGGCCGTGTTGAAGTGATGGGCCCGGAAGGGGTGGTCCCCCTCCGCCCCTTCGGGGCGGTGAGCCTTGGGGCTGTGGTGGTCGCTGCTCATGATCGCGTGGCCCTGGAAGGTAGTGAGGGGATGGGGAAGTCGCGTGCGGCCGTGGTCACCGCGGGCATCAGTGGTGATCTACCTGGCCGGTACGGTCGATCTGCGGGAAGCTGTAGGGATCCGAGTCGACCCGCGGCTGGCCGTGGAAGTTGTGCTCGATCGGTGGGGTCTGGGTGTGCCACTCGAGCGACGCACCACCCCATGGATTGTCGGGCAGCGGCTCCTTGGGGGCGTTCTTCTTGCGGAGCGAGCCGAGCAGGTAGTAGGCGATCCACAGGAAGCCCACGAGCAGGATGTACGCGCCGATCGACGACAGCACGTGCTGCTGCTGGAACTGCGGCACGTAGGTGTAGTAGCGGCGGGGCATGCCCTGCTGGCCCATGACGAACTGGTTGAAGAACGTCATGTTGAAGCCCACGAAGATGAACAGCGAGGCCCAGCGGCCCTGCCACTCGGGGTACATCCGCCCCGTCATCTTGGGCCACCAGTGGTGCAGACCTCCGATGAACGCGATGATGGTTCCGCCCATCATCACGTAGTGGAAGTGCGCGACCACGAAGTACGTGTCGTGCAGGTGCACGTCGACCGAGAGCGTGCCCAGGAACACCCCGGTGAGCCCACCGATGGTGAACGTGAACAGGAACATCAGCCCGTACAACATCGGGGTGTTGAACTGGATGCTGCCCCGGTAGAGCGTGGCCACCCACGAGAACACCTTGATGGCCGTGGGCACCGCGACCGCGAACGTGAGGAACGAGAACACGATGCCGGCCAGCTCGCTCTGGCCCGACACGAACATGTGGTGGCCCCACACGACGAACGAGATGATCGCGATCGCGACCGAGCTGAGCGCGATGGCCTTGTAGCCGAAGATGTGCTTGCGGCTGTGCACCGCGATGAGCTCGGACACGATGCCGAACCCGGGCAGGATCATGATGTAGACCGCCGGGTGGCTGTAGAACCAGAAGAAGTGCTGGAACAGCACCGGGTCGCCGCCCATCGCGGGGTCGAAGATGCCGATGTTGAGCGTCTTCTCGGCGATGAGCAGCATCAGCGTGATCGCCAACACCGGGGTCGCCAGCACCTGGATCACCGCGGTGGCGTAGATCGCCCAGCAGAACAGCGGCATGCGGTTCCAGGTCATGCCCGGGGCCCGCATCTTGTGGATCGTCACCATGAAGTTGAGACCGGTGAGGATCGACGAGAACCCGAGGATGAACGCACCGAACGTGGCCGAGAGCACCGCCGTCCCCGAGAAGTTCGAGGAGTACGGGGTGTAGAACGTCCAGCCGGTGTCGAGGCCGCCCGCGAACAACGTGTAGACGAAGAACAGCGCGCCGAGCGTGTAGACCCAGAACGACAGGAGGTTGAGCCGTGGGAACGCCACGTCCTTGGCCCCCAGCATCAGCGGCAACAGGAAGTTGCCGAGCGCGGCGGGGACCGAGGGGATGATGACCAGGAACACCATCACCGCGCCGTGCACGGTGAACAGCTTGTTGTAGGTGGTGGCGCTCTGGGTGGGGTCCATCCCCAGCTTCTCGAGCACCCAGCTGATCTCGCCCGGCCCGGGGGTGAGGAGCTCGGTGCGGAACGCGATCGCCGACATGCCGGCGATGAAGAAGAACACCATCGTCGCGCCGAGGTACATCATCCCCAGCCGCTTGTGATCGATGGTGAGCAGCCAGCTCTTGAGCCCCTTCTGGGCGACCAGGTAGCTGGGCTCGCGGGCGTGGCCGGCCTCGTGCTTGGACTCTTTGTCTGCCATGGCTTTTCTCCCTACACGCGGCTCACTTGAGGGTCTTGATGAACTCGACGACGGCAGAGATCTGCTTGTCGTCGAGCTGGCCCTTGTAGCTCGGCATCTTCACGCCCTCGAACCCCACCACGATCTGGGCGTTGGGCTCGAGGACCGATTCCTTGATGTAGTTGTCGTCGATGGTGACCGAGCCCTTGTCGGTGGTCTCCTGCTTGTTCCACAGGCCCTTCCAGCTCGGACCGATCTTGGGCGAGCCGTCGAGCGAGTGGCACGCGTTGCAGCCGCGCTTGCCGTAGATGCGCTGGCCGTACGCCGCCATGCTCTCGCCCTCCTCCTGCTCGAGCTTGCCGGCCTCGATGAGGTAGGCCGCATAGTGCTCGGGGTCGAGCACCTTGACCTTGCCGATCATGGCCGAGTGCTGGTCACCGCAGTACTCGGCGCAGTAGAGGTTGAACTCGCCGACCTGCGTGGCCTCGAACCAGAAGGTGGTGTAGCGGCCCGGCACCACGTCGCGCTTGACGCGGAACGCGGGGATGTAGAAGTCGTGGATCACGTCCTCGGAGGTCAGGGTGAGCTGCACCGGCTTGCCCTTGGGCACCACCAGCGTCACCGCGTTCTCGTCGACGCTCGAGGTGAGCTGCACGCCGGGGTAGTCGGGGTACTCCACCGTCCAGAACCACTGGCGGCCGGTCACCCGCACCTGCACGGCATCGGGCGGCGAGACGCTCTGCTTGAGGAAGTCGACCTCGCCCCACACGAAGATCACCACCAGCAGCACGGCCGGGACGGCGCTCCACAGGAACTCGATCTTGCCGTTGTGGGTGATGGAGCTGGTCTTCTGGTCGTCGCTCTTCCGGTGGTACTTCCACATGAAGTACCCCTGCACGCCCATGATGAGCACGAAGAAGAACACCGAGAGCGCAACGATGAACATGTAGAGCAGGTCGACGCCCTCGGCGAAGGTCGACGCTTGCGGCAGCTCGGCCCACGGGCTGACCGTCTCCCACACCGCGCCCGCACCTTGCTTGTGGAGCGTGGGATCGGCGACGGCCTGGGCCGCTTGGGCGGTCTCTGCGGCCTTCTGCGCAGCCGGGGCGGCCTTCTCGGGGGCCATGAACATGCTGAGGATCATACTGCCTCCACTCCCTCGCGGGCAGCTCTGCCCAGGGGATCCGATACAGTCTGGCGACGCTCGCGCCGCCACAGGAAGAAGAGCACGGTACCGAGCACTAGCGCGGTGAAGACCCCACCCACGCGCATGATGCCCATGGCGAAGGGGCCATACTGGCCGATGGTGGCGTCGTAGCTGAAGCAGCTCAGATAGATCTGCTCGACGGGCCCGCCGATCTTGCCGTCGGCGGCCTCGTAGAGGCCGAGCTTGACGTCGAGCGGATCGTAGGCGAGCCCGTACAGGTAGCGGGAGACCCGGCCATCGGGGGTGATGAACACGACCACCGCCGGGTGGGCGTACTGGTCCTGCTCGGCATCGTAGGCGTAGGAGATGCCGAGCTCTGCGGCCAGCGCCCGGATGTTGAGCTCGTCGCCGGTCAAGAACGCCCACGGCACGGCGTCACCCTTGCCGACCACGTCGAGCACCTTGCTGCGCTTGTCGGTGGCGTCGACCGGGGTCTCGCGCGGGTCGATGCTCACCGTCACCAGCCGGAAGTCCTCGCCGGCCTCCCAGTCGAGCTTGGCCAGCGCCTCGCCGAGGCCCTCGAGCTGCACGCTGCAGACCACGCGGCAGCGGTAGTAGTTGAGGGTCAGCGCGACCGGGCGCTCGCCGTCGAAGAAGTCGGCCAGCACGACCGGCTCGCCGTTCTCGTCGGTGAAGCGCAGGCCCGTGTCGAGCCGCACGCCACGCTGGTCGGTGACCTCGATGGCGCGCATCTCCGGCGACAGCGGCTGATCGGGAGCGGCGCTCGCCACACGCACGCCCCCGCCCCACCAGACGAGGGCGAGCACGAGGACCGTGATGGAGCGGAGGACGAGCATCGCTTCGTGAAGCGTGGTGAGAAGTGCGGCAGCGGCCCTACTCGTTGGCCTTGCCCTCGGCCTTGCCTTCGCCCTTGGCGGGCGCCTTGGCCGGAGCCTTGCCCTCGGCCTTGCCTTCGCCCTTGGCGGGCGCCTTGCCCTCGACCGGGGCCGGGGCCTTGCCCTCGACGGGTGCTTCGGCGGGCGGGACCGGTCGAATGCCGGGGCCCATGCCGCCAGGAGCCGGCTGCACCACGCCGCCCGGGCCTCCGGGAAGCGGGACGGCCTTGCCATCGGCGCCGGGGCCCGGCCGCCCGGGATTGCGCGGCCGGACCGGGGTCACGACCTTGGGAGCGTTGGCATCGGGGTTGCGCCAGCCGCGGTAGGGACCGCCGGACTTGAGCAGCTGCGGCTGCTCGAGCACGCGCTTGCGCGCGTCGGCCAGCGGCATCTGGAAGTGACGGGTCTCGTACACGCCACGGCCGCCCTCGGCCGCGGGCACGCCGTCGTCGTCGGTCATCTCCACCACGCGCCCACCCTTGAGCTCGTCCATCTGCGCCCGGTACTCGGCGAGCTGGAACGAGACCTTGGTGTCGCGGCCGTCACGGATCGTGTCGACCTGCTGATAGAACAGCTGCACCACGCCGATGCAGGCCACGAGCGTGAGCGCCGACAGCCCGAACAGCAGGTTGAACAGCCTGCCGCTCGGCATCTTGTCGACCTCGTGCCCGCCGCCGGCCGCGTGATCGTCGTGCCCCCCGTGGGTGTCGTGGTTCTTGTCGTGATCGCTCATGGCTGTCCTCTCTTGGCGGCGCGGAGCGTCAGGCGTTCTCGTGGTTGATGGACTCGAGGATGCGCGGGTCCTTGACGGGGATGAGCGCGTTCTTGCACAGGGCCCAGGTGAACACCGCGAGCACGATGCCACCGATGCCCAGGAACGTGAGGAAGTCGCTCGGGCCGATGGGGAGCTCGTAGACCCCCTTCTCGTGGGCATGCACCGGCTGGATCAGCCAGTACATGTCGACGAGCTCGGCCACCATGATCCACACCGCCCAGAACGCCAGCGTCTTGGGGTTGCGCTTGATCCGGCGCGACATGAGCCCGAGGAACGGGAACACGAAGCGGATGAACACCAGCACCAGGCTGAGCGTGAGGAACGAGCCCTGGCCGCGGTACCAGTACCACTCGGTCTCCTCGGGGATCGACGCGTACCAGATCAGCATGTACTGGGCGAAGCCGATGTAGGCCCAGAACACGGTGAAGGCGAACATCATCTTCCCGAAGTCGTGGAAGTGCTCGGGGGTGATGACGCCCCGCAGGTAGCCCGAGCGGTGCAGCAGGATCGTGGTCAGCGCCAGGAACGCATGGATGAAGCTGACGCAGCCGGCGAAGTAGTAGACGCCGAACACGGTCGAGAACCAGTGCGGGTCGAGCGACATCAGGAGGTCGAACGCCCCGAACGTCAGCGAGAAGGCAAACAGCACGACGCCGAGCGGCGCGAACCAGCGCATCTTGTGGGTGAGCGCGATGGGATCGCGGGCGGTGTCCTGCTTGGTCGACCAGCCCCAGTAGAGGTAGGCGAGCAGCGCCCACACCCCGATGTAGATGAACGTCCGGACGCGGAAGAACCCCTCGTTGAGGTAGCCCCGCTTGGCGGTGAGGATCGGGTCGTTGAGCACCGACGGATCGTCGAGGTGCGTCCAGTGGTAGATCTCGTGGGCCCCGGAGAACACCAGCGGCAGGGCCATGAGGCCCGCCACCGGCAAGGTGAGCAGCGCGTTCTCGGCGAGCCGGCGCGCGACCGTCGACCAGCCCGCGCGCGTGGCGTGCTGCACGAGCACGAAGAACAGGCCCCCGAGCCCCGGCACCATCCAGAACATCAGGGACACGAGGTACGAGAACCAGAAATCCGCCGGGTGGGCGCCCATGGTGGTGAAGCCCACGCCGAGGCCGCCCACGCCCATCACCGCGAAGATCGCGGGCAGGCGGCGCCAGCCCGACTTGGGGCCGATGTGGATCTGGTCGTGGCTCGGCATGCCACCGCTGTCGTGATCGCTCACTGGATCCTCCGCGCGCGCTGGTTGGCGACTTGTTCGGGGACGTCGGTCTGTTGGCCCTTGCCGGCGACCTGCAGGGTGCGGACCCAGGCGGCGATCGCCCAGCGATCCTCGACCGGAATCTGCGCCTTGTAGCTCTTCATCGAGCCCTTGCCGTTGGTGGCCACGTCGTAGAAGTAGCCGAGCGGCACGGGCAGGAACTTCTGCTGGTGCAGGTTGGCGGGCTTGACCGCGAAGCCACCGCCGCGACGCGTGGCCGGGCCGTCGCCGTAGGCCAGCTCGCCGTGGCAGGGCTGGCAGTAGATGTTGAAGCGCTGCTGGCCGCGGTCGAGCAGCGCGGGCGTGAGCTCCATGCCGGGCGGAAGCGCGTCGGCGAGCTGGCCGTTGGGCAGCCGGCCACGCCACAGGTGGTCGTCTTCCTTGAGGAAGCCGTAGGCCACGGTTCCCTCGACCGGCGGCCGCATCACGCGACCATCGTCGAAGAAGTCGTTGCGCTCCTGCGGATCGCCACGCTCCTGGAAGTCCATGTTCTGCTGGAGGTGGATGGGCGGCTCCTCGGAGGCCACGCCCCGGCAGCCCACCAACGCAACGCTGGCCAAGATCCCAAGAAGCGCGCCAGAGACAGTTCTTGCGTGCGCCATGGCTAGTCCTCGACCTCCTCCACGCTGAGCGCCCCCGTGGCCTCGAGCAGCTTGCGGGTGCGCTCGGGGTCGTACTTGGGGTCGCGTGCCTCGATGGAGATGAAGAAGCGATCGTCGGTCACGCGAAGGAAGCGATCGCTGTTGAACAGCGAGTGATAGAGCGTGGGGAGCCGGTTGAGGCCCAGCATCCCGAACACCGCCCCGAACGAGCCGAGCAGGATGCCGAGCTCGAAGATCACCGGCACGAACGCCTGGTAGCTGTTGAACGGCTTGCCCGAGATGATGAGCGGGTAGTCGACCGCCGACATCCACCACTGCATCAGGTAGCCGAGCCCTGCCCCGGAGAACCCCATGACCGCGACGATCCAGGGCACCACCGAGGGGCGCAGCCCCATCGCCTTCTCGAGGCCGTGGACCGGGAACGGGGTGTGGGCGTCCCAGGCCCCGTAGCCCGCGTCGCGGACCTTCTCGCAGGCCCGGTAGAGGTCGCCGGAGTTCTCGTACTCGGCCAACAGGCCGTAGACCTTCGGTCGCTTAGCCATCGGTCCCTCCCTTCTCGTCCTTCTCGGGCTCGGCCGCGGGTTTGGCTTCGGGCTTCGCCTCGGCCTCGGGCTCGGGCTTCGCTCCGGCTTCGGGCTTGGCCTCGGCCTCGGCCTTGGCCGCGATCTTGCCGTCGGGGTTGGTCTTGTCCTCGGCCTTGGCTTCCGCGGCAGCCTTCGCTTCCGCGGCGGCCTTCGCTTCCGCCGTAGCAGCCCTGGCCTCCGCGACGACCCTGGCCGACGCCTCCGCCGACGGCGAGCTCCGGCTGGAGCCCTCGGCGTCGCCCTCGTCGCCGCGGACGTCGTGGGCCCCGAAGACGACGACCTTCACCGACTGGCTCACCGAGTTGTCGGCGTCCTCGTCGTCGCTGCCGTCGCGCGACTCGACCACGCCCACGGCGCTCTTGGTGATGTGCTTGCGCTTGGTCTTGACGTGCCCGTCACCGCCCTTGTGGGGGTAGTGCGGGTTGGCCTGCGGCATCACGCCCTTGACCTCGGCGATCGCGATGACCGGGAGGAACCGGAGGAACAGGCAGAACAGCGTGAAGAACAGCCCGAAGCTGCCGATGAGCGTGGTCCAGTCCCACAGCGTGGGCACGAAGTAGTCCCAGCTCGAGGGCAGGAAGTCGTGGTGCAGCGAGGACACCACGATCACGAACCGCTCGAACCACATGCCGATGTTGACGAAGATCGACAGGATGAACAGCGCGAGCGCGCTGCGGCGAATCTTCTTGAACCAGATGAGCTGCGGCGTGATCACGTTGCAGCTCATCATGATCCAGTACGCCCAGCTGTAGTCGCCGAACGCGCGGTTGATGAACACGAACGACTCGTACGGGTTGCCGGAGTACCAGGCGATGAAGAACTCCATCCCGTACGCGTAGCCGACGAGCGAGCCCGTCAGCAGGATGACCTTCGCCATGTTCTCGAGGTGCTTGACGGTGATGATGTGCTCGAGCTTGAACCAGCTCCGCAGCGGGATCATCAGGGTGAGCACCATGCCGAAGCCCGAGAAGATCGCGCCGGCGACGAAGTAGGGCGGGAAGATCGTGGTGTGCCAGCCCGGCAGCTGCGAGACCGCGAAGTCGAACGACACGATCGAGTGCACCGAGAGCACGAGCGGCGTGGCCATGGCGGCCAGGAGCAGGTACGCGGCCTCGTAGTTGACCCAGTGACGGTGCGAGCCACGCCAGCCCAGCGCGAAGATCCCGTAGGCGAGCTTGCGGATCGCGGTCTTGGACCGGTCGCGCATGGTCGCGATGTCGGGGATGAGGCCCACGTACCAGAACAGCAGCGAGACCGTGAAGTACGTGCTGACCGCGAACACGTCCCAGAGGAGCGGGCTGCGGAAGTTGGGCCAGAGGTCCATCTGGTTGGGCAGCGGCAGCGGCCAGTAGATGACCCACACGCGACCCACGTGGATGGTGGGGAACAGCAGGGCACAGATGACGGCGAAGATCGTCATCGCCTCCGAGGCCCGGTTGATCGACGTGCGCCACTTCTGCCGGAACAGGAACAGCACCGCGGAGATCAGCGTCCCCGCGTGACCGATGCCGACCCAGAACACGAAGTTGATGATGGGCCAGCCCCACGCGACGGGGATGTTGTTGCCCCAGACGCCGATGCCCTCCCAGAGCAGCCAGCAGATGCTCACCCCGAGCGAGCCCAGCATGGTCAGCGAGATCATGAACGCGATCCACCAGCGTCGATGCGGGATCTCGATCGGCCGGGCCACCGCCTCGGTGATCTCGTGGAACGTCGGGCTGCCCTGGATGAGCGCGGTGCGGCCCTCGACGGGGTCGAGGTCGTGCTCGTGGGTAGATGGGATGTAGTGGCTCATGGCGGCGCCTACACCAGCTCCGGGTGGGGGTTGCGGATGCGCGCGAGGTAGGTGGTGCGCGGGTGGTTGTTGAGGTCGCGCAGCACCTGGTAGTCGCGGCTGTTGGCCTTGGCCCGGCTCACGGCAGACTCGGGGTCGGCGATGTCACCGAACACGATCGCCTCCGCCGGGCAGGTCTGCTCGCAGGCGGTGACGATCTTGCCGTCGGCCACGGTGTCGAGGCCAGCGACGTGCGCCTCGATCTTGCTCTGATTGATCCGCTGCACGCAGTACGTGCACTTCTCCATCACGCCGCGGAAGCGGATCGTGACGTCGGGGTTCTTCTGCAGCTGGGCCAGGCGCGCGCCGTCGGGGTCGCCCGCGATCAGGCCGCGGCGGGCCCCGAGTGTGGCCTCGATCGTGTTGTTGAGATTGGACTGATCGGTCCAGAGCTCACCGGGGCGCAGCCCGACGTTGTAGTTGAAGAAGTTGAAGCGCCGCACCTTGTACGGACAGTTGTTGCTGCAGTAGCGGGTGCCGATGCAGCGGTTGTAGGCCATGTCGTTGAGCCCCTCGGGGCTGTGGGTGGTCGCCGCGACCGGGCACACCGTCTCGCACGGCGCCGCCTCGCACTGCTGGCACAGCATCGGCTGGACCACCGCGGTGGGGTTGTCCTCGTCGCCGCGGAAGTAGCGATCGATGCGGATCCAGTGCAGCTCGCGGCCGAACGAGCAGGGCTCCTTGCCCACGACCGGGATGTTGTTCTCGGACTGGCACGCCACCACGCACGCGTTGCAGCCGGTGCAGGTGTTGAGGTCGATGCTCATCCCCCACTGCTGCTTGCCGGTGAGCTTGGGCGGTTCCCAGAGATGGTGCAGCCGCTCCTCGGGGATGAGGTTGACCTTGGCGAAGACCTCGGGATCCTTGGCCCACTCGCTGCGGCTGGCCTCGAGGACGATCGGGCGCTCCTCGTACTTGATGATGTCCTCGGAGACGAGCACGGGCGGCTTGAGCCGCCCATAGTCCTGGGTGGAGACCAGGAGGTGATCACCGCCGGCCACCGCCACCTGCCCGCCAGCGAACCACGAGAGGCCCCCGCCCTCGGCGAGCGGCTGGATCTGGTAGCTGTCGAAGCCGACCGCGTTGCCGACCAAGCCCCAGTCGTGGCCGTAGCCGATGTCGATCGACACGGTGCCTTCGGCCTGGCCAGGCGCCACGAACGCGGGGATCGTGAGCGCACGACCGCCCACCGTCACGGTGAGCATGTCGCCGTCGGAGACCCCGAGCTGCTTGGCCGTGGCGGCGCTGACGTACGCGGCGTTGTCCCAGACGAGCTTGGTGAGCGGGTGGGGCAGCTCCTGCAGCCAGCCGTTGTTGCCGTAGCGGCCGTCGCCGACCTTGGGGCAGAGGTGGAAGTCGATCTCGGTGCCCTCGATCGGGTTGCGGCCACGGCTGACGGCGTCGGGCAGGCCCTTCCAGTCGAGCGTGGGCAGCACGGGCTCGCGCGGGATCCCGGTGACCACGCCATCGTGGACCCAGCGGCGCCACATCTTGTCGGAGAACGTGGCGCCCAGCTTCTCGGCGTAGCCGTACTTGACCAGGCTGTAGCCGTCGAGCATCGAGCCGGTGGCCAGGAAGCCCAGCCACTCGGTCATGCTCCACGTGTCGTGCAGCGGGGCGATGAGCGGCTGCTGGATCGACACGGTGCCGTCGGTGGCCTGCAGGTCGCCCCACGCCTCGAGGTAGTGGGACACCGGGATGTGCCACTTGGCGAGCTTGGCGGTCTCGTCGCGGTAGAGGCCGAGGTGCACCGTGGTGAGCTTGGCGAGCTTGTCCTCGAGGCCGAGGCCCGCTGGCGTGTCGAACGCGGGATTGGTGTCGAAGCAGATCACCGCCTCGACGTCGGTGGCGGCGGCGAGCGCCGACACCGGCTCGAGCGCGATGGTCTCGCGATCGAACAGCCATCGCTGGCCGTTGCCGTTGTTGCCGAGCCCGGCGTTGACGAGGCTGCCGAGCGCGTGGACCCACGCCGGCTGGCGCTCGCCCACGAGCACCGCCGACTTGCCTCTTTGGGCGAGCAAGTCCTTGGCGAGCACGGTGACGAATTTGCGGGTGGCCTCGTCGAGCGTCGGCTCGGGCAACCCGGCGACCACGCCCTGCGCGGCGTCGGGCCAGCTCACCTGGCCCTCGAGCGCCTTGGCCAGCCCCACGAGCACGTCGCCCACCTGGCTGCCCTTGATGCGCAGCCGGTGGTCGGCCATGGTGCCGGTGCCAGTGAGGTGCGGCTCGACCACGTAGAGCCGGCTCATCTCGTCGGTGGTGCGCACGACCCGGCGGGTCTTGGCCCACTCGCGGGTGAGGCGAACGTGGTCGGTCTCGAGCCCGAGGAAGTCGGAGTCGAGCGAGAACACCACGCGGGTGTCGGCCAGCGCGTGGAACGAGCGCGCTCCGGGCCCGCCCACGAGCTCGGCGGCCGCGAGCGCGTTGGCGGGGGCCATCGGGTCGTCGACGAACAGCCGCGCCTGCGGCAGGCGCTGGCGGAGCTGCGCGAGCTGGCGCTGCTGGGTGGGCGAGATCACCTGCCGGAGCACGAGCGCGAGGCCCTTGCCCTGCTTGGCCACGAAGCCCTCGACGAGCTTGGTCACCGCGTCGAGCGTGGCCTGCCAGTCACGAACGGCCGCCTCGTCGCCCGCGCCCTGCAGCGGCGCACGGGTGCGATCGGGATCGTAGAGCTCGAGCACCGAGGCCTGCGCGAACGTGCTGGCCGCCCCTTGCGAGGCGGAGTGCCGCGGGTTGCCTTCGATCTTGGTGGGGCGGCCTTCCTGGCTCTCGACCATGAGGCCCGCCGCGCCGCCGAGCTCGGCGAAGGCGCTGGCGTAGAACATCGGCCGACCCGGGATGAGATCCTCGGGCCGCTCGCTGAACGGCAGGATCTCCTCCTTGGGCTTGCGGATGCAGCCGGTGGTCGCGCTGGCGCCGGCGAGGGCCGCTCCCGCGCTCATCACCCCGGCGAACTTGCGCCGGCTCATCGAGGCGCCGAGCGAGAGCGGCGGCGGCTGGTCGGCCCCGGGAGCGAACTCCTTCCAGCCGTCGGCCTCCTCGTCGTGCGACATGGCACGATGCCCGAGGCTGCGCCAGTAACCGTGACGGTATGCCTTGAGGTCTCTCATCGGTGACACCCCGAGCAGTGCAAGGGCGGGTTGACCTGGCGGGTGCGCGAGGGATCGCGCGCGGGGTCGTAGTCCTCGACGGAACGATCCCAGCCCATGTTGGTGACTTGGTCGCGGGGCCGCAGGTTGGGCGACGGGTTGCGGTGACAGTCGAGGCACCACCCCATCGACAGGGGCTCGTGCTGCTCGACCACCACCATCTTGTCGACGCGGCCGTGACACGTGGCGCAGCCGACCCCGCCGGCCAGGTGGACCGAGTGATCGAAGTACACGTAGTCGGGCAGCATGTGCACGCGGAGCCACGGGATCGGCTCGCCGCTCGCGAAGCTCTCGCGCACCTTTCGAAGCCGCTGGCTCTCGGTCTTGACCTGCTCGTGGCAGTTCATGCACGTCTGCGTGGGTGGGATCGCAGCGTGAGCCGCTCGCTCCACCGTGTTGTGGCAATACCGGCAATCGATCCCCATGTCGCCTGCGTGCAGCTTGTGGCTGTACGGCACCGGCTGTTCGGGGCGGTACCCGACGTCGGTGTAGCTGGGAGAGAACCAGTACCAGACGGCGAACACGAGCCCGGCTCCCAGGAGGGGAGCGAGGACTCCGATCGCGATCGGAATGTTGTTCGTCCAACGAGGAAAGATCGCCGGCACGTCAGTTCACCTTTGCTCGGGGGAGCCCCGTGTGCCGGGGCCCTCCGCCAAGAAGGCCCCCGCGAAGAGGCCCCGATTCATGCGCCGCGTGTGTCACGCTGTTGGCGGCGCGGACCCTAGCAATTGCGCCATGGCGCCGCAAGCTCGCCGAGCACGTCGCTCGTCGCTCACGGTGCACGAACATGGCGATGGGAAGCCCGCGCGGCAGCAGGTGCGCCACGGGGGCTGCGCGATATCTCATGAGGCCTTCCCTTCCTGCGCCGGGGCGGCTTCCGGCGGCCCCTTGGGCGCGTCGGCGGTCCAGCGCGGCGAGAAGGTCTTGATGAACTGGATCACGGCGTGGAGATCCTCGGGTGGTAGGCCATCCCACGCCGGCATGCCGGTTCCGGGGCGACCTCGGCGGATCGTGGCCTCGAGGTCGGTGTCGGTGGGCAGCGAGCCCTCGGGGCCCGAGACGTAGCGGAAGGCGGCCTCGCGGAAATCGCGAGGGGGTGACTCGAGCGTCCGCGAGGCTGCCGGGCGCCCCGAGCCGTCGGCCCCGTGACAGCTCACGCAGTAGAGCCCGTAGACCCGGGCCCCGCGGTCGAGCACCTCGGGGGGGACCTCTTGGCCGCCGAGCATCAGCGGCTCGGTGAAGCGCCGCGGCGAATCGCCGCAGGCCGGCAGGGCGGCCAGGGCAGCCAGGGCGGCCACCAGCCCAAAGCAAGCCAAACGAGGAGACACGAGGGGGGTGAGGCCGAGGAAGGACGCGAGGGTCCTCACCGAGCCCGCTCCATCTCGGTCAGCACGTGCTGGGTCCGTTCGAAGATCTCGTCGGTGCCGTGCTCGTCGCTGATGCCGTAGAAGCCCCGCACGCCGCCGTCGCCGTCGACGAGCGCGAGCTTGGTGGAGTGTGCGATGTCGTAGGCCACGCCGTCGGCGTCGGCCTCTCGCTCGCCCACGCCGAGCTTGAAGCCGTGCCGCACGAGGCGGAACACGGCAGTGGGCTCGCCGGTGACGAAGCGCCAGTGCTCGGTGGGCAGCGCCTGGTCGGCCATGTACTGCGCGAGCACCTCGGGGGTGTCGTGCTTGGGGTCGACCGTGAACGAGACCATCTCCACGTCGACGCCGTAGCGGTCGAAGCGCTCGCGCAGATCATGCATGGCCTTGGTGACCGCGGGGCAGCTGCTGGGGCAGCTGGTGAACACGAAGCCCGCCACCCAGACCTTGCCGCGCAGGGTCTCCGGGTCGAACGGACGGCCCTGCTGGTCGACCAGGCCCCCATCCGAGCCGTAGTCTGCCGGCAGCGCGAACATGACCTCGGGCGGGTCGGGCACGTGGCGCAGCCGCCCGCTGCAGCGCAGCGCCGTGAAGGTGAGCGCACCCATGGCGAACGCCAGCACCCAGATGTGGCGACGGATCCACTCGAGCCACGGGGGGCGCTGGACGTCGGGAGGGGTCCTCATCGCGGCGGGCGTCCTAAAGAAGGAAAGGCGCGCTAGGGCAGCATCGCTGCGTCGACGACGAGCGCCGCGATGAGCGCGGGCAGGTAGGCGAGCGAGGCCAGGAAGTAGCCGCGGGCCCAGCGAGCCCCGGCTTCGTCGTGAAGGCCGGTGAAGGCCCAGCCGAGGAACACCATGCCGAGCAGCATGGCGGCCGTGAGGTAGAACGAGCCCGCGACGCCGAGCAGGCCCAGCATGAGCGAGAGGGGCACCAGCGCCCCGGCCCAGGCCACGGCCTGGATCTTGGCGACCGCGTCGCCGCGCACGAGCGGGACCACGCGAATGCCCGCGCGGGCGTACTCCGCCTTGCGGTAGAGCGAGATGGCGATGAAGTGAGGAATCTGCCAGACGAGCAAGATCCCGAACAGCACGAGGCCGCCGGGGTCGAGCGAGCCGGTGACCGCGGTCCAGCCGAGCAGCGGGGGCACGGCCCCCGGCACCGCCCCGATCACGAGCGCGAGCGGGGTGCGGACCTTGAGCGGGGTGTAGACGAGGACGTAGGAGAGGATGGCCGCGGCCGCGAGCATGGCGGTCAGGGCGTTGGTGAAGACGCCCAGGATCGCGAGCGAGGCCAGCGAGAGCAGGATCGAGAAGCGCAGCGCCAGCGCCGGGGCGAGGCGACCGGCCGGCAACGGGCGCCGGCGGGTGCGGGTCATCTTGGCGTCGAGATCGCGCTCCCACCACATATTGGCCGCGCTGGCTCCCGCCACGGCGAGCGCGGAGCCGAGGATCGCAGCGGTGGCCGCGAGCCCGTCGATGCGGCCAGGGGCCAGCAGCAGCCCGCCCGCGGTGGTCAGCACGCACATGCGCGTGACGCCGGGCTTGGTGAGCTGCCAGAGGTCGGAGGCGCGGGACATGGCCTTCGCGCTAGAGCGCAACCCCCTTTTGGTCGTGGCGACAAAAACTGTCGAGCGTGCGGTAGGCGTCGGCGCAGGCGCACTGCTTCTTGTTGGTGCAGGGCGTGTCGCGCTCGAGGCAGGACTCGAACACCCACTGCGCCTTGGCGGAGCCGAGCTCGATGGACTCGCAGGTCTCCGCGCGGTCCTGGGCGACCAGGCAGTGGGTCATCACCTGGGGGACGCCGTTGTCGCAGAGGGGCTTGTTGGCCTCGCAGTGGGCGTGCCAGTCGAGCACGGCGGAGACGCAGCCCTCCACGTCGAGCTCCTTGCCCTTGCGGTCCATCTCGTGGAGGGTGACCGCAAAGTAGTTCTCCGACTGCACGTAGCGCCAGTAGGCGGCGACGCCGAGCACCACGACGAGGATCGACATGGCCCCCAGCACCAGGCGAAGGCTGGGCCCTGAAGTGTCCACCTCGGGGCTCGTCACGGCCGGGACCCTAGCGCTTCGAAGCGAGGGGGTCAACGTGGCATCCCGCACGTAGATTTTGCAGTTGAACAACGTCTGGGTGCGTTTGGGCGCGGGTCGCGGTGGCAGGCCCCTCGCGAGGCATGGCGAGCCGATTCGGTCGAGACGACGGTGAACGGCGCCGGCGTTGGAGTAGAGTGCGACAGAGCGACGCGATGCGCCGGCGGCTCGAGCAATGGTGGCCGGTGGTGGCCGGGCACTGGTGGACGGTGGCACCCGAGCTGCGCGAGCGCGTGCGCAAGCTGGTGGCGCCCCCGACTCGCGGGTGGGAGCTGTGGATCGAGGATCCGCGCGTGGGCACGGTGAAGCTCGCGGGGCAGCTGCGCGAGCGCGTGGACGCGACGACGCTGCTCTTGGTCGTGCACGGGCTCGGCGGCTCCCCCGACAGCATCTGCTGCCGGCGTGCGGCGGTGCTGGCCGAGCAGCGCGGGTGGGCATGCCTGCGGCTCGGGCTGCGCGGGAGCACGGGGGATGGAGAGGACCTCTATCACGCAGGGCTCGCGGAGGATCTCGCGGCCGCGCTGCGGGATCCGGCGCTCGGGCGCTACGAGCGGGTGCTGGTGCTCGGGTACTCGCTCGGGGGGCACGTGGTGCTGCGGCTGGGGCTCGAGCCCGAGGAGCGGGTGGCGGGAGTGGCTGCGGTGGGCTCTCCGCTGGATCTCGATCGGTCGTGCCAGGCGATCGACCGACGGCGCGCGTGGGTGTACCGGCGGCACGTGCTGGACGGGCTGATCGAAGGATACCGAGCCGTGGCGGCGCGGCGGAGCGTGGTGACGCCGGTGCGCGAGGTGGCGCGGGTGCGAACGCTGCGGGAGTGGGACCGGCTGACGGTGGTGCCGCGGTTCGGGTTCGCCGACGTCGACGACTACTACCGGCGCGCGAGCGTGGGGCCGCGGCTCCACCAGCTTAGGGTGCCCGCGCTCTACGTGGGGATGCGGCACGATCCGATGGTGTCGGCCGAGACGGTCGAGCCGAGCCTGCGCGCGGCCGAGGGCGAGGCGCTCGAGGTGCGCTGGCTCGACGACGGAGGGCACGTGGCGGCGCCCGGAGGCTGGGAGGACGAGGCGCTCGCGTGGCTCGATGGGTGCGGGCGCGGGCGCGGCCGGGATCGGTGAGCCCGCGTCGGGTCGGGTCGAGTCGAGCACGCAAGAAGGCTCCGCACGGCGGCACGCCGGCGGAGCCCTTCTGGAGCCCTGGGAGCGGCTTTTCAGGCGCCTGCGGGCAGCGCACGCTTGTTGAGCGAGGACTGGATCACGGCCATGCCGATGTTGCCGAGCAGGAGCAGCAGCACGAGGGCCAGGCCTCCGCCGGTGTCGCCACGGGTCACCTTGCCGACGCCCTCGGAGAACTTCCAGATCCACCAGAGGTTCGCGATGGGGACGATGAGGAGCCAGCCGGTGGGGATCTCGGCACCTTGGCCGTTCATCTCTTCTTTGCTCTTGATGAGCCAGACGAGGCCGTAGATCCCGAACGTGATGGCGGGGAGGAGGAAGACGAGGATTGGGTTGCGTTGTGTCATGCGACGAGAGTCCTGGGTCGGTGTCGAAGTCGGGGTCGCGATCGCGATCGCGGTCGCGGTAGGAGTCGCGGTAGGACGAAGACGAAGTCGCGGTAGGAGTAGGAGTAGGCTCGGGACGAAGACCGCACGAGCGCGCGGCATCGAGGCAATGACGCGTGCCGCCCGCCGCTGTTGCAGCCAAGCGCGCAACCAATCCGCGCCGTCCGGGCGATCGGCAGCGAGGCTGATACCCTCCGACCGATGACCGACCACCCCCGCCTCCGCGTGGCGCTGCTCTCCGACGTGTTCTTCGGCGAAGGAGCCTTCGAGCGCCTCCGCGACCGGCTAGCGCACGCCAAGGGCCTGGGGGCGCAGCTGGTGGTGCTTCCCGAGCTACCGCTGCAAGCCTGGGCCCCCGCGACGAGGGAGGTGCGCGAGGAGGATGCCGAGGCGCCCGGCGGGCCGCGGCAGGAGCTCTTGAGGAAGGCCGCGGTCGAGGTAGGCGTGGCCGTGCTCGGCGGGGCGATCGTGCGGGACGGCAAGAGCGGGCGGCGGGAGAACCACGCCGTGGTGATCGACGGCGAGGGCCGGGAGCGCGGCAGGTACGCGAAGCTGCACCTCCCACAGGAGCCCGGGTTCTGGGAGGCGGATCATTATGAGGCGGGGGTGGGAGCGCTGCCGTTGTTTGCCTTGCACGGGGTGCCGTTCGGGATTCAGATCTGCTCGGACATCAACCGGCCGCAGGGGGCTCATGTGCTCGCGGCCCGGGGGGCGAGGTTGGTGTGTCATCCGCGGGCGACGGAGCCGGATACGTTCGATGGGTGGCGGCTGGTGATGCGGGCTGCGGCGAGGACGGCCGCGACGTGGATCGTGTCGGTGAATCGGCCGGTGCCGGAGGGTGGGACGCCGCTCGGGGGGCCGTCGATTGCGATCGATCCGATGGGCGAGGTGGTGGTGGAGAGCGGCGAGACGTTCACGTTCGTGGACGTGGACACCGCGAGGAACGAGGCGGCGCTGCAGGACTATCCGGGGTATCTGGCGGTGCGGAGCGATGTGTATGCGGAGGCGTGGGGGGAGACGCTGGCGCGGCCGCTGGTGCGCGAGCGGGGGTGAGGGAGCACCCCCGACGGCTCACCGCACGAACAGCGCCGCCTGCACGTCGTCGAGCTGGCCACCCTGTTGGCAGTTGTCGTAGAGCGTCCACATCCGATTCGAGTAGAGTCCGTACGAATCGTCGCCCGAGTTGTCGCGGAAGAAGTAGCAGTCTTCGTTGTCGGTGTACCCCACCCAGCGGAGCATCTCGGGCCCTGGATCGGGATCGCAGTCGCCGATCACCGTGGCGGCGCCGTCGTGCTGGTATGCCTGTGTGCCATAGTCCTCGAGGAAGCCGACGGGTACGTCCATCACATAGGCGTGATCGATCAGCGTGGCGAAGTCTTCGCGTGCACCGACGAGGATCTGGGTGAATGGCAGCTCCACGTCGACCGCGTCGAGCGAGTATGGGTCTTCCTCCTCGCCGAGCGTGCCCTGGGACACGCCCCAGCCGAATGGCACCACCGGCCCCTCGGCGGTGCGTGCCACGAGCGTCCAGCCGCCGCCTTCGACTGCCATATCGCACCACACCTCGATCACCGCGTCGTCGCTCGTTCGCAGGATCGAGTGGATGCCGGTCGGGGCGGAGGGATCGGCGTCGAGGATGTCCTGGCACGAGTACGCCGTGGGTGGCGGCTCGCCGGTCGTGCCGCTGGTCGTGCCGCTGGTCGTGCTGCTGGTCGTGCCGTTGGTCGTGCCGTTGGTCGTGTCAGGCTCGGAGGATGCGGTGGTGCTCGCCTCCGAGCCGGTACTGCTGCTCCCGCTGTCCGCCGTGGTGGTCGTCGAGTTGGTCGTCACTCCCGCGCTCGTCTCCGCCGCTTCCGAGCCCGCACCGGAGCCATCGCCTGCACCAGAGGCATCGAAGGTACAACCGAGCAACACGGAAGAGAGGATCAAGAGGGGGCGCATGCCTCCCATCGTATCAACCGTTCCGGCCAACCCGCGAGCCGTGGGACAGGACCAGCGGCCCGCGATGGCATCCATGCCCCGCAGCTCGCTGTCGCCCTGCTGTGTGTAGCCGGCCATCCCCATGACGTCGATCGAGTCGTGGGGGGCGAGCGCGACATCGAAGCCCTGGTGGCTGCACGAGAGCTGCTTCGCTCAGGGTCCGACCGAGACGATGAGGGGATCCGAGGCCGACTCCGCGGTGGCCGTCGACCCGACCGCGACGATCTGGCCGTCGTGGCCGATGGCCACGTCGTAGAACGCCGTCTGGGTGTAGCCCTCCTGCTCGATCGTCTCGAGCCAGAGCTCCGTGCCGGTCGGATCGAGCTTTCGGATCGTCCCGGGGCCGACGCGCTCGCCGTCGATCTCTTCATAGTCCCAACCGACCACGACGAGGTTCTCGTGCTCGTCGTGCGCGATCCCGCCGCAGTGCGCTGTCATGCCAACTACAACAATCCAACAGCCAGCCACAGCGACATGGTGACGTAGATTCATCATGACAGCATTCCCTCCCAACTTACTTCGGTCGACACGAAGCATCACGCTAAGCTTCGAGCACCAAACACTCAATCCTGAGTACAACAGCACCTAGCAGCGACGACGATTCGACCACCGATCTCGTAATCCCAATCTATCGGATCGTCGCACCCGATCTGAAAGAAGCTCTCACCACCGAACCCAAGCAGGCAGGATTCCAGGTTTCCCCGCGGATCACTGTCATTTGGGCCATCCGTGAGGTAGACGTCTACGAAATCCGAACAATACGCCTCGACCGCACACGTCTCTCCAATGCTGGCACATGCCTCCGAGCACGTCGTGCTCCCCTGTGCACGAGGAATACAGGGCCATAGTCCGGGCTCGCATTGACCCTCGGAACAGCGCGCGGACGTACCCGTGCCCTCACAATTGTGTCCACACTCGCCACAATTTCCCACATCCCCAAGGAGATTCACACATTCTGGCGAGTTCGGGCATGCGGTACGACCTTCCGGACATTCGAGCGGAGGCACCGGTGTATCGTCGCCGGTATTACCCACCGTCCCGGGTCCATCATCTGCGCTCGAAGGCCCAGCATCCGTCGCACCGGGACCAGACGCTCCCGTCGTATCACTCGGCTCCGCGGATCCACCTTCTGCTCCGCCTGTGGACGAGCCATCAATGCGCCGCCCGCCACACCCGAACGAGAACGAGAGCGTTACCAACACAAACGGCCATTTAGCGGTGCGAGTCATGGGCCAATCCCCCACCCGTCGATGCTGGTCAGTCAATCTGCGAAGGGAGGCTGGTCTCTGGAATCTCGGCATAGGTCGTCCTTCTGGGCACGAGGTACGGTTCAGCGATAAGGCGTTAGTCCTGCGTACAACAACAAGCAACGCCGAGCACGGTCTTACCGGCGCTTTCGTAGCTCCAGTCGATGGGGTCATTGCAAGCCAGCATGAAGCTCGTAGTGCTATCGATCAGGTTCTCACACTTCTCTATTGTAGCCTGAGGATTGCTGTCGTTTGCAGAGGTGGTCATCCACACGCGGACGGAGCCACTGCAATACGCATCGGCAGCACACTGCTCCCCCACACTGGCACAAGCTTCAGCGCAGGTAGAGACGCCCTGATCCGGTTTGATGCAAGGCCAGAGGCCAGGTTCACACACGCTATCCGAGCAGCGTCTGGTGGTGCCCGCCCCCTTACAAAGATGCCCGCATTCGCCACAATTACTCGGATCGCAACATGGCAGGGTGCACACATCGCCACACGCAGCGAATCCTTCATCGCATGCAATCGGCGGCGCCGTGGTCGACGGAGCGTCGTCCCCCGTTGCTCCGCTCGATCCGCTCTCCTCCGTAGATACACCTGGGCCTGATGCTCCGTAGCCAGTGCTAGTTGGCATCGTCGCGTCATCCGATCCCGAACCCGCGCTGCCCTGCGAGTCGTCGTTCGAAGTCCGCCGCACACAAGCAGCTGTGAGCAGTACGAGAATAGCGAGCCCAACCCCGCCAGGTGCAATCAACATGGGTCATCCACCTCGTACAACTCCCAGTCATCCGCCAGCCCGGCCCGGGTGTCGCCGCTCGGGGCGAGGCGACGCATCGAAGAGCTGAGGCCCGAGCTCGAAGTCCAGGCATACCTGATGCCTTTCAGCTCGTGTGGCAGTGCTCGCCGTCATCAACCCGAGCACAACAAGCGCCTCGGTAATCCTGTGGGGAAAGCGTCGACTTCCGTGGCGCTAGAGCGGCTTCGGACCGAGTAACATCACATCTCTACCGTTATCGGAACCAATCCAACCCGTCAACCTAAAAATACTCGCAAGACCGCCAAAATTCTTCGAACCGTTGCCTGTTCGACACCGCACTCGCCCGGAGCGCCGGAGCCGGCGACCCCGCGCTAGCCGGCCACCCATGGCGCGGTATCCTGCGGTCATGTCCGCCGCGGCGCGCAAGATCCTCGACGACGCCATGGGCCTGCCCACCGAGCAGCGCCGCATCGTAGCCGAGGCGCTGCTGCAGAGCGTCTCGGAGGAGTCCGAGCACGAGATCCGCCCCGCGTGGCGAGACGAGGTCGTACGTCGCATCGAGCAAGTGCAGCGCAGCGAGGTGCGCCCCGAGCCATGGTCCGAGGTCCGCGCCAAGCTGCGTCGGGCGCTCGGGCGGTGATGCTCGACGTTGCGTTCCATCCAGCTGCGCGCGCCGAGGCCATACGCAGTAGCGCATCAGCACCGGCGACCGGGGTACTGGCTGGAGCGAATCGAGCAGTAGAGAGCTCGACGACTCAGCAGGCACAACCGCGGCCCTTGTGGCACGTCTTCGACCGCGAGATGCACGAGTCGCCGCATGGCTGCGATGACGGCCCGCAGTGCTTGCAGCACAGGGCGCCCGATCCGTCGTCGAACGCCGACGCCGACCGGCGACTGGGCTCGGGTTCGGGCTCGATGAGCGCGTCCTGCAAGGCGCGATCGATCTCATCCGCCGTCGCGTCGCCCGGAGCCGCGGGCATGACCGCGGTCTCGTGCTCGGGCGTGTCGTGATGCGAGCGCTTGCCGTGCCGCGCATGCTTGGCGGGGTGGGGCTCGGGTACCGGTGCGACGGGCACCACCGGCGCGTCGGCGACCGGAGTCGCGGCGGGCGGCGCCGATGGCTCGCGCGTCGGTGTGGTCGCGGCAGGGCGCGCACGATCGCTCCCCGTGCAGAGGTGGCAGACCCATGCCACGGGTAGCAAGAGCAGCAGGAGCCCGAGGATCGAGCCGGTCGAGCGCTTGGGCATCCCTCGCAGTCTCGCCGGAGCGGCACGGAGGCGGCAAGCCCGGGCAGGATCCCTCGTCCGGTCAGTCCGAGGGATCGTCGCAGCAGCACTGATACAGCTTGAACGAGCCCTCCCCCGTGAAGATGAGCGGCGCATCGCACGGACCCTCGATGCGCTCGACGGCGGCCCGCACATCGGGAGTGCTCTCGCCACAGACGCTGATCGCCTCCATCTCGGTTCCAGGGTAGCCGAACGCAGTCGACCCCTCGCAGCCATTCTCCACGCAGATGACGCCCTTGGCCTCACAAACCTCGGTACACGTCTTCTCGGGGCTCGACTCGATGATGCAATCGAGTGGTGTAGGGCTGCATTTGTCGTCGACGCACCTGCCGATACCCAAGGCTCTAACGCAGGTGCGGTCACCGCATGAGATTGGGCACGAGCTTTCCTCGCATCCGTCCTCTGCCGCATCGGGGCTCGCGACCTCCTCTCCCTGGTCATCGTTCGCCTGCGGGCCGCACGTGACGGCCAGCAGCGTCAGTAGGCACGGGAGTATCGATTGCTGGAGCTTCTCGGTCATGGACGATTCTCCTCAGGGGTACTCCACCGGCTTCGTGGGGAACGCACGCGGCGGAGCAATCACCTCTCCCCAGTATCCTTCGGCTGCGAGTGACAGCCCCGCATCTGTGGGGACAAAAAAGGTCGCGGGCGCACTTGCGACGAACGTATCCGGCAAGGGATCGAATTCGACCCTGAGCACTGCGATGGCACCTTGTCCCATGTCCTCGCCCGGAATACCGATGACCAGCGCCCGTTCGTCTTCCCAATGCATGGCTCCCACGGCACGCCCGAACTGGTCGTTGGCGTCGTTGTCGTCGGGAACCACCTGAGTCTGCTGGACGAACATGACGTCGTGGTCTTGGTTCAGGCCGGCCGAGCTGCCCGGTATCAAGTGAACTCGTCCCCCGCCGTCACCGGGCGCTCCAACGGCGAGCTCATGAAATCCGTCATCATCGAAGGCGTAGCCCACCAGCGATGCCCCGAACCGGTCTCCCGAGTGACGAGCCCCCGGCAAGCCGTTCTCTCCCGGTCGTAGAATCGGACCGATCACGGCCAAGTTGGCCGGATCACCGTAGAAGATCTGCACCTCGCCCCGCGCATCATCCTCATTGGGCGTGCCGACGGCGAGACTCCAGCATGACCACGGTACCGATGCCTCCACGCGCCGGCCGTTGAAGTTGCCCACCGTCAGGACCTCGCCGAACCGGTCCCCCTCCTCGGGCGTGCCTTCGCTCCCGAACGCGCCTTGGGTGAAAACCACCGATCCTTCCATGCCGATCCCCATCGAACCGCCACGGAAGACGTAGACGGCCCCGGCATCTTCGATGACCTGACCGTCGCCCACCGGCAGGTCGGCGCCCGGCGCCCCGATTGCCAAGTCATCGTAGCCATCGCACGAGAAGTCGGCTACGACCATGGATCTGCCGAATTCCTCGGTCGCGAAGCCACCCGCCAGGGTGCGCAGCCGTGGCACCAGCGGACCTGCCAGGGCGTCCCTATCACAGATCCGCGTTCCCATGGGCTCTTCGTCCTCGCCCGACAGGAAGAACCAGTGCCGATACGACGAAGGATCGTAGATATGGACGCCGCCGGTGCCATTCCACAATGGAGCCCCCACCGCCAAGAACTCTGAGGAATTGACGCGCCACAGGTGCGGCGTCGCGACGTTGGCGAGCTCGAAGACACCAACCCCGATCGACGCCCCGAACACCGTGCCCAGCTCGTCACCTTCGAGCGCCGCACTCCCCGGTGAGCTCGCGAAGCTGGCACAGCTGAGGCAATACCGGCGATACTGCGCAATCATGCCGTTGCTGTTCGATGCCCGTGGAGCCGAGATGATCGGTGTGTTCTCGTAGACCAGATAATCGGCGCCAAGATCCTCGCTGTACCACGTGATGCTGCGGCCGAAGCCACGGCTCGCTGCGTGCTCCCAGGCGAACCGATGCTCGGGATGCGTGCAATAACTCGACGTTCCGGCTTCGAAGATGCTGGCGTGGTAGTTGGGGTGGACCACCACCCCTTGCCCAGGCTCCGAGGCAAACACCGAGACGATCCCAGCCCGCTCCGCGCCATCGAGCTCGGCCAGCGGCGCGCCGATCAGCAACGAGAATCGCTCTTCCAAGATCGGTAGACGAAAGCTGCCCTCCCCCATCCCGTCATTGACGGTGGGCGGGGCCATCCCTCCGGGACCCCCGCCGGTGTCGTCCAGCGCGGGACCGGGATCGGACGTGTCATAACAGGCCGAGGTGCCCACCGTGGCAACGAGCATACGCTTCATCGCCAAGACGAAGGTCATCTCCCTGCCCACACGTCGAGCGTGACAGCCGCTCCAGCCAGCGTCAAGGATGGCGACCGTCGAGTCATCCCTCGTTGTCCAGCGATAGCAAGGCTGGCGGGCCTGCCACCGCTGCACGCGGAGCACGTTCATGCCCGCTCCTACCCCTGCGTGCAGCCGCGCCGAGACCTGGTATGCCAGTCACCGCCTCACCATTGGGTCTAGCCGACCAGCTCGCGATAGCATCCACGATCGTGCACGTGAAGGGCATCACCCCCATCCTCAACGTATCCGACGTCGTCGCGAGCCTGCGATGGTTCGAGGCGCTCGGATGGAAGCGAGGCTTCACCTACAACGACGGTGGCATGATCGAAGGTGCCGCGGACGCCAATGGCGCGGGTCCGGCCCAGTTCGCCAGCGTGTGCGCCGGTGCCGAGATCTTCCTGTGTCGCGATGGTCAGGGCCTTCGCGGTGGCAAGCCCGCGCGCTTCGATGGCGACGACGACACCGGCGCGACGTGGATGAGCTGGTGGCTGGACGCTCCCGCTGCCGTCGACGCGGCGCACGAGAAGGCGATTGCGGCTGGTGTCACGGTGCTGTGGCCGCCGACCGACGAGCCGTGGGGGGTTCGCGAGTGCCGGATCATGCACCCGGATGGGCATGTGTTCCGGCTCAGCGCGGGCCTCGGCGGCGCGTGACGTCGGGCCCCCATCCAGGGCTCACGCGCTCGCGCCCCGCGAGCTCGTTTGACACCCCATCGCCCCCTCGCTAGGGTTCGATGCTGGCTGCCCGTCGCTCGCGAACGGGGCCGCATGTCTCGACCCGCAGGGCACCTGGATGACCAATTTCAAGTCCGCATGGATCGCCGGCCTGTTCGCCTTCGCCGTGGGGATCATCGTCTCCCTGACCTGCGGCAGCGACAGCAACAAGCTCTGCACCCACCAGTACGCGCTGTGTACCTCCGCGCCGTGCGTACCGGTGCCGGGTGACCCCACCAAGGCGGTCTGCAGCTGCAGTGTGGAAGAGGGCAAGAGCATGTCCACGGCTTCGTGTGACTCGATCGCGCCCAGCACGGACTCCCACGGGATCCGCACCGTATATTCCACGTTCTCCCTCCACGAATTCACGCTCGGCAAGAAGGGCATGGTGTGCCCGAGCGGCACGCCGTGGACGTGGTGCCTGAACAAGCGCTGCACCGTGAATCCAGGCAACCCGAGCAAGGCAGTCTGCACCTGCGACGTGCTGCGCACCGGCGAGTGGATGACCCTTGGTGGCGGGTGTGACACGGCCACCTGCGAGACCGCGTACTGGTCGGGGGCCTCGATCCCCGACTTCGAGAGCGCCGCCGAGTTCATGGTCAAGGCGCTCGGCCTCGAGAAGTCACCCGTGCAGTGGTGCGAGGCCGCGCCCTGAGCGGAAGCCTCGATCGGAACGAAACGCGCGATGGACCTCGTCACGACTGCCATCGCCGCGTTCCACCACTGGCGCGGCGCACGGCCGGAGCGAGTCGAGATCCTGACCGGCGGCCTGCGCAACGCGATGGTGCGCGTCGACGAGTGGGTGATCCGCTTCTACCTCCACGACGCGCTGGTGTGCGAGCGCGAGGCGGCCGTCCTGCGGCTGCTCGCAGGCGAATCCCCCGTGCCCGAGCTCGTGCACGCATCGACTGGGAATTCGCCCACACCGGCTCGCCGCTCGAGGATCTCGGGCTGCTGCTCCGCTACGAGCGCGACGATCGCCCGCGGTTCGAGCAAGCGCTGACCGCGGGCCTGCTGGAGGGTGGCGCCGCGCTGCCCGATGACTGGCGCCGCCGCTCCCGCATCGTCGACCTCGCCGCCATGTGCAGGAGCCTCGCCGACCCCGCGCTCCCCCAGGCGATCGTGGAGGAGCTCGTCGACGTCATCGAAGGCTCGCTGCACGACCTACGCGCGTAGCGGGCCCTCACGCTCACGGCGGGCACACGGTGACGTTGTCGTTCATCGAGCAGCTGAAGTCGTCACAGTCGAGGAAGCCGTCGTCGTCGTTGTCGATGCCGTCCATGCACTCCTCGTCGTTGGACTCGCAGCCCATTACCTCCGGGTTGCCCGTGCAGTCGAAATCGCCGCAGTCGATGAAGCCGTCTTCGTCGTTGTCGCACTCGTCCGAGCAGGCGTCGGGGTTGTCCTCGGGCCCGAGCATCGCGGGCGGGCACGTCATGTCGGGGCAGTCGATCTCGGGATTCATCGAGCAGTCGAAGTCCTCGCAGTCGAGGTAGCCGTCGCCGTCGTTGTCGACGCCATCCATGCACGTCGCCTGGGTGTCCTCGGCACAGACGGTGACCGTCTCGCTCATCGAGCAGCTGAAGTCCTCGCAATCGGTGAAGCCGTTGCCGTCGTTGTCGATGCCATCCATGCACGTTGCATCGTCGTCCTCCGGCTGCCCGGGGCCGTCGTCGGTGCTGTCGGTGCTGTCGGGATCGATCGGCCCGGTCGAGGTGTCGCTCGAATCCGAAGTCATGGGGTTGCTGGTGGTCGTGGACATCGACGTGGTCGCCGACGCGGTCGAGCCGCCGTCGGTCTCGGTCGTCTCGGGCCCGTCGGTGCTCGTGGGCGGCGACACGGAGGTGTCGGTCGTGGTGGTCGACGACTCGCCTCCGTCGGGGCAGGCGGGCACGAGCAAGAGGAGGCAAGCGAGGGTCGGGGGTCGAATCGCGAAAGCCATGATCGCCCCCAGCGTAGCCGGATTTCGACGGGCGTGGGGCGGCGAAGACCGCGATTGCGCGGGGCGAGCCCTCACGCCGGGCAGACGGTGACGCTGTCGTTCATCGAGCAGCTGAAATCATCGCAGTCGGTGAAGCCGTCGTCGTCGTTGTCGATGCCGTCCATGCACTCCTCGTCGTTGGCCTCGCAGCCCATCACCATCCCGCTCATCGAGCAGTCGAAGTCCTCGCAGTCGATGTAGCCGTCCTCGTCGTTGTCGCAGGCGTCCGAGCACGCCTCCATCGTGTCCTCGGGGCCGAGCTGGTCGGCCGGGCACGTCATGTCGGGGCAGTCGATCTCGGGGTTCATCGAGCAATCGAAGTCCTCGCAGTCCGCGTAGCCGTCGCCGTCGTTGTCGGCGCCGTCCATGCAGGCCGCGGGGGTGTCCTCGGTGCAGACGGTGACCGTCTCGCTCATCGAGCAGCTGAAGTCCTCGCAGTCGGTGTAGCCGTTGCCGTCGTTGTCGATGCCATCCATGCAGGTGCCGTCGTCGTCCTCCGGCTGCCCCGGGGCGTCGTCGGTGTTGACGGGGCCGTCGGTGCCGTCCGTGTCCATGGGGCCGTCGGTCACGGGGGGCGTCGACGTCATCGAATCTGCCGTCGAAGCCTCATCGGCCGTCTGGGGGCCGTCATCGGTCGCGTTGGTCTCGCTCGTGGTGTCCGACCCACCACCGGGGTCGAGGCAGGCGGGCACGAGCAGGAGGAGGGAAGCGAGGGGAGCGACTCGAATCGGCAAGATCATGATCGGCGCCAGCGTAGACGGATTTCGACGGCGCGTGGGAGTGGCCAGCGTCGCGATGTCACGGCGCGGGGCTCGCGCTGACGGGCTGGATGACCGCAGGGTGAGCGCCGCGGCGACCGGCCTCGCAGGCGGATCTCCCGAGCATGGCCCTGCTGCCCACTAGACGACCGCGAGCACCCGCGGCCACACCGCGGCGTAGTACCTCCGCGCCCAGTCGAACCAGGTCTGATCCTCACTCACCGGCGCGGCATAGTCGGGTCGCATCACCGATGGGGCACCGCCGCGACCCTGGTGCATCTGCGGAGTCTCCCGGTACCGCCGCGAGCCGCGGCCCAGCTCGCTCCACGGCATCATGCGGTACCGCTGGAGCACCACCAGCAGCACCGGCTCGGTGAGGATGTTGACGAACCCGTCGTTGGGCAGCGCCCAGTCGGTGCGCTCGTGGGCGAAGCGCGTGCGCGAGTAATACGGCGCGAGCCCCCAGTTGCCGGTGTGCTCGACCATCGTGCGGAAGATCCGGTCGGCCTTGTGCTGATGAGACCGATTGCGTGCGCTGCCCCGCCCCGCCCGGACGTCGGCCGCGTGCTCGCTCGCGGACTTGAAGTTGATGTCGCTGATGCAGTAGTGCAGATCGTGGAGCTTGGACGCGAAGTCGAACGTCTCCACCGGTCGCGCCGCCATCCCGCCCTCGCTCGAGTTCCAGCCCGGACCCGAGAAGTTGTAGATCCCGTACGACCACCCCTCGGTGGCCTCCGGCGTGGGAATGCGGATCGTCGCGCCCGTGCGCGAGGGAACCTGGATCGTGGGAAAGCTGGCCATGGTACCGACCCCCAGGTGGTGGCTCGCCAGAGTATCGGGTCGTTTCTCGCCGAAGTCTCGCGCGATCACACCGTTCGCCTCGAGCCCGTCACGAAGCAGTAACACCCCGTGGATCGTGCGATACGCTTCACACTCCGTTCATCGGGGGATCGCAACCCCACCACGCCCAAGCGCTCATGACCCTCGCCCTGTTCCTCTCACCCCACCTCGACGACGCGATCCTCTCGTGCGCGGGCAGGATCCAGCGCCACGTGGCCCGCGGCGAGCGCGTGGTGCTGCTCACCGCGTTCAGCCACGCCGACCCCCACGACGCCGCCGGCTGGACCGCGCGCCGCCGCGAGGATCAGGCCGCCGCGATGCGGCTCGGCGCCGAGCCGCGCTGGCTCGGCATGCCCGATGCACCGTTTCGTGACCCGGCCTACGCGGGCTTCGACTTCGAGGTGCTGAGCGGCCCCCATGCCCCCGGTGACACTAGCTGGCGCGAGCGCCTCGCGCTCGGGCTGCGCGAGGCGATCGACGTGCTGCACCCCACTGCCGTCTACGCCCCGCTCGGGGTCGGTGATCACGTCGATCACCGCCTCGTGCTCGAAGCCGCCGCGGGCCTGCTCCCGCAGCTGCGCTGCTACGAGGACCACCCGTACGCCCTCGTCCCCTTCGCCGTGGACCGCCGCCTTGCGGCGCTGGGGCTCGTGGGGCCGCCCTCCGAAGGCCTTGCCGAGGCGCCGCCCGTCGCCGCCTACCTCGAGGCGCTGGCGAACGCACCGTACGTGCAGCACTACCTCCCGCCCGGTCCCGCCCGCGAGCGCTGCTTTGCCCGCCTGCAGTCATGGCCGACCGCTCCTCGCCGTCACCCCGTACGCGCCGAGCTCGAGCCCCTCGATCCCGCCGCCGCTTCGCTCGCCGAGCAGGCGATCTGGGACTACGCGAGCCAAGCCCCGGGCCTCTTCGGCACCCGCGAGGGCTACCGAGCGCTCGTCCGCGCCCACGCCGAGCGCCTCGGCACCACCGCGCCCCGAGCCGAGCGCTACTGGCTCGACGTCACGCTACCCTGACGGGGCGCTCACCCCCCGCACGCGTCCGCCAGGTTGCCGCTGATGATCGTGCTCCCCGGCACGCCACCGAGCTGCTGGAGCACCCCGACCGGCTGGCACGTGGGAAGCTGCGGGTTGTTCTGCACGAAGAAGTCCGTGCCCACCGTGCCCAGCGCGGCAAAGCTGCCCATGGTCCCGAGCACCGCGTTGTCGCTGACCACCAGCTCCGCGCCCACCGTCTGCAAGAGCCCGAACCCGCTCAAGTCCACCAGCGCGGGGTCGTCGGTGAAGTAGAAGTAGTCACCCACGCTCTGCAGCGCCATCGGCTGCCCCACGGCCTGGAGCGCACCGCACTCTCGCACCTGGAGGCCGCCCCCCACGCTCACGAGCCCCTGGAGGCCCGCCAGCGTGGTGATCGCGTCGTCGTCGAGCACGATCACGTCGCTGCCCACCGTGGTGAGGTTGCCGAGGCCCCCGAGGCCCCCGAGCACCGGGTTGAAGCCGATCACCAGCTTGCCGCCCACCGAGCCCACGCCCGCGAGGCCGTTGATGTCGAGCAGGCTCGGGTTGGCCTCGACGCGCAGGTCGGTGCCCACGCTGCTCACCCCCGCGAGCCCGTCCACGTCGACCAGCAGCTGGTTGGTCGTCACGCGCAGGAGGTCGCCCACGCTGCTCACGTTGGCGAGGCCATCCACGTTCTGCAGCGCGTCGTTGTCGTTGACCGAGAGGAACCCGCCCACCCCCGTGAGCCCCGCCAGGCCGTCCACGTTCTGCAGCGCCGCGTTGCCGTCGAGCCACAGCCCCGCGGACAGGAACCCCGACAGCCCCGCGAGCCCGTCGAGGTGCTGGAGCTGGTCGTTGTTCTCGACCACGAGGAAGTTGCCGACGCTCGCGAGCGAGATGAGCCCGTTCACGTGCTGGAGGAGCGGGTTGGTGTTGATCACCAGGTTGCCCCCCACCGCGCTCACGCTGCCGAAGCCGTCGATGGCGGGCAGCGACGGGTTGCTCTCGAGCCACAGGCTCCCGCCCACCGTCTGGAGCTCCGAGAGCCCCGCCACCGAGCCGAGCGAGCCGTTGTTTTGGATCCGCACGTCGCCCGCGGCCGCGGTGAGCCCCCACAGGCCATCGAGCGACTGCAGGCTCGGGTTGTCCATCACCAGCACCCCGCCGCTCGGGCCCGAGAGGCCGGCCAGGCCCACGATGTCGAACAGCGACTGGTTGCCCAGGATCACGATGTCGCCGGTGCTGGCCGAGAGCCCCGCGAGGCCATCGAGGAACTGCAGGCTCGCGTCGTAGCCGATCTCGATGCCCGTCACCGCCCCCTGGAGGCTCGGCAGCTCGAGGTTCGTCACCTGCGGGTCGTTCCACACCCGCAGCCGGCCACCGATCGTCTGCAGGCTCGGCAGGAACACGTCGGTGAGGCTCGCGTGGTCCTCCACGAACACGAAGTCGCCGGTCTGTGAGAGCGACGTGAGGCCCTCGGTGCTCTCGAGCGACGGGTTGCTCAGGAGGTAGAGGTAGCTGCCCACCGTCTCGAGGTTGTGCAGCCCGTCGAGCCGCTGCAGCGCCGGGTTGTTGCGCAGCTCCACGTAGCCGCCCACGTCGCGCAGGCACTCGAGCGGCCCGAGATCCTGCGCCGTGGGCAGCTGGTACACCACCAGGTTGCCCGTGATCGCCACGTGGCCCGGGTAGTCCAGCAGCTCGTCCTCGGTGTCGAGGAACACGTCGCCCTCGTACGGCTCGGGGTCGCAGCCCTCGGGGCCGGTGCTCGTGCTGTCGGTGCTCGTGCTGTCGGTGCTCGTGCTCGTGTCGTTCGTGAGGCCGGTGCTCGTCGAAGGATCGGTGAGCGTGATGGGGCCGAAGGTCGTGTCGTCGACCCAGGTGGTCGTCGTCGAATCGATCGGCGTGCCGTCGGAGCTCGACGAGCCCGGGCCGCCCGAAGAGCTACCGCCGCCCCCCTGGCCCAGGCCGAAGTCGGTCCGCCCGCAGCCCCACGGCGAGCCGAGCGAAATTACGGCGACGAGGGGCACCAGCCTGCGCATCTGCGCCGAATCATACAGAGCAAGCACGTCCGACATACCCAGGGTCGCGTCATCCATCGACCGAGCCCACATGGTCGGTATAAAACCCACACGATCCGAGCCCTGGATTTTGGGTATCTTGGCCGCCGAGCCCGATGCCGGCCCTGATCCGCACCCCGCCGTCCGAAGGATTCGAATCCCAGCTGTCCCCGGGGCTGCCCCGCTTCCTGGCCCACGTCGTCGAGCACGCGCTGTACATGGGTCTGCGTAGGCCCGAGGACTTCCTGCGGCACTTCTCGCCGCGCTCGATCATGCGCGCGCTGGCGGCGGAACCCGAGCGCCGAGGCCGCATCCTCGAGGCCACCACGGGCCTCCGCTCGCGCATCGCCAGCAAGAAGTCACCGGAGTCCTCGGCCGAGGACCTCCAGATCGCGCTCGACGAGGGCATCACCACGCCGGCCACCGTGGTCGCGCAGCTCTCCTCCGACGATCGCGTGCGCTTCCTCGACGCGCAGATGCTGTGGGCGTTCATCATCGAGCCCGGCTACGGCGGGGGCGCGGCCGAGCACGGCGAGCTCATCCCCGAGATCCGCGAGCACACCGCGTTCATCATCGAGCAGGCGCTCGAAGAAGGCCTCATCACCCATCGCGACGTGGTGAGCGCGATCTCGGTGCCCACGCTCGTCGATCGCCTGCCCCGCTCCGAGCTCGCCACCGTGTTCGAGCGCGTGCTCGAGGAGGGGCGCGGGGGCATGGCGTTCACCGACGAGCTGCTCTTCCAGCTCGTGCCGATGCCCGTCATCGTCACCCACGTCGCGCTCGCGACGCTGTGGAATTGGCTCATCACCACCAAGATCGCCGTTCCGCTGGGTCTGATGGTCGACCAAGTCGAGCCCCCGCACGAGGAGGACGACGCGCTGTTCGACGAGCGCGAGGCCCATCCCGATGCCTCGGCCAGCGACGTGACGGTGATCATCGATGGCGACACCGTGACGGTGCCCGAGGACGGCGTGGCCCTGCGTCCGCTCGCGGGACGCTCGGCGTAGCCTGGCCTTCAGGGCTGTCGCGGCCGGATGCACGCGATCTTCGCGCCGTCCCAGCTCTTGGGGACGGCCACGATCGTGGTGACCTTCTTGGTGCCGACCACGAGCCGCAGATCGCCGAACGAGTCGCCCGGCGTCGCGCTCCAGAAGATCGCCTTGCTCAGCAGCTTGGCCGCGGCCATCGCGTTGAGCTCGCCGACCGCCGGCACCCGCCAGCCGGTGAGGCCGGCGACCTCGAGGTCCTTGCAGTAGCTCACCGCCTGGTCGAAGGTGAGCGTGCCCTTGCGCTCGGGCGCGACGAGGAACACGTCGAGAGCCCGCACCTCGCGGGACTTGAGCGCCGCGACCACGTCGGGCGGGTCGTCCTCGGGCGCGAACGTTCGGGCGGGCAGCGCGTCGCCGGGATCGGCGGCCGCGGCCCACCGCGGCCTGGAGGTCGGGGTGGAGGAGTCGAGATCGGGGGTCGGCTCGGGCTCGGGCTCGGGCGTCGGCTCCGGCTCCGGCTCCTGTTCGGGCTCGGGCTCGGGCTCGGCGGGCGCTTCGGGCTCCTTGGTGGCCTTCGTGTCCGCGTCGGTCTTCGTGTCCGCGTCGGCCTTCGTGTCCGCGTCGGCCTTCGCCTTCGTGTCCGCGTCGGCCTTCGCATCCGTCTTCGCCTTGGCGTCGGCCTTCGCATCCGTCTTCGCCTTGGCGTCGGTGCCCGCCTTGCTCGCCGCATCGGTGGTCGACGTCGCCGAGGCCTGCGCCTTGCCGTCGTCGTCATCGCCGAGCACGAGCATGCCGATCACCACCAACGCCACGATCGCCAAGCCGCCGAGCACCACCGCCAGGCCCGCGGGGCTGCCCAGCACGCGGCCCATGCCGCCCCCCATCGTCAGCGGCTCCTCGAAGTCCGCGGACGACTCGCCGGCCGAGACCGGCGGCGGCGTGTAGGCCGTGAGCGAGTCGCTCATCGCCGCCGAGGGACCCATGGGCATCGGCGCCGCACGCATCGAAGACCCGGCACCCGACATCGAGGCGTCGGGCCACGAGGACGCGCTCGACAGCGGTGCACCCATCGAAGGCACCTCGCTCGTCAGCGGCACCACGGGCATGGGCGTCGGACCGCTCGGCATCCTCATCGCTGGCGACAGAGGAGCGCTCGGCATCCCCATCGCAGCTGCCAGCGCGCTCGGCGTCCCCAACCCAGGGATCGGCGGCGAAGCGCTCGGCATCCCCAACGCTGGCACCGGCGCCGGAGCGCTCGGCATCCCCAACGCTGGCACCGGCGCCGGAGCGCTCGGCATCCCCAACGCTGGCACCGGCTTCGGCACGGCGCTCGGCAGCCCCGCGCTCACCGGTGCCTGGGGCGCAGGACCTACCGCCGTGTGATCCGCTCCGTTGTACGGCGGCGGCACGATCTCGGTCTTGTGATACGCCATCTCGATCTGCGAGGTCGAGGCGTAGGGATCTGCGTCCTCCGGCTCGGTGCCGAGCCCCACCAGCGTCGAGGGATCGCCCGCGACCGGGGACCCCCCGGGGCGACGCACGGTGGTGTCCGGATCCTCCTCGTGGGTGGGGGCGCTGGTACTACCCCAGGCCTTCGGGCGCCCGTCGGTACGGCCGGTCACCATGCGGCGGAGCACCGAGACGATGCGCTCCTCCACCTCGCGCGGTCGCTGCGTGTCCACGGCCAGCGTGAGCGTGCGGCCGAACGGGACGTCGTGCGTGCGGAGGACCTCGCGAAGCTCGTCGACCGCGTTGCGATCGAGCGAGTGGCTACGACACAGCACGTAGAGCCCTCGCCCCCGCAGCGCCGCAATCGCTCGCGTGAGCACGGCCTGGTCGATGTCCACGCCCACCGCGAGCTCGACCTGGTGCCCCCGCGCAACCAAGGCCTCGGCCGCCTCGCGTACCGCAGCCCCGTCGGATGCGGCACAACAGATCGTGACCGGAGGCGCGCCGGATTCGTCGGTGTGAGCGTCAACCATGCGGCGAGCACGCGAAACAGCCGCGTGGGTCGAAATTATTGATCAATGCGACCCCTGCCCGAAATACCCGGCCGCCGAAAAGGCCCGCGTGAAAGCACGGTGAGGTCCCTCGACATTCGCTCAGTCGCCGCGCGTCCCCAAGCGCCCCCACCGAGACGCAGCACCGGGGCCAGGCGACCACACCCATCGACGCAGGGGCTAGGACGGCGAGCTGCGCCGCAGCACGGTGAAGCGCCCGTAGGGCCCACGCTGCACACGGATCCGCACGCCTTGGGCCAGGTCGGCCTGGTCGAGCAGCCGCAGCGCCTGGGTGGCCGAGCCCACCGGATCGGTCCCCACCCGCAGGAGCACGTCACCCCGGCGCAGCCCCGCCTCGTCGGCGACCGATCCCGGCTCGACCTCCACGATCACCGCCCCCCCATCGGGGCCGAGGCCCAACATGCGGCGAACCCGGGCATCGGGCTCCTCGAGGCCGAGGCCCAGCCGCTGCACGGCGGGAGCCGGCGTCCGGGTGGGCGGACGCACGCGATCCTCGTCGCTCTCGGGCAGCGCCCCGAGCCGCACCGACAGCTCGCGCGTCTGGCCGCTGCGCCAGGCCGCGAGCTGCACCGTGGCGTCGGGGCCCGCCTGCGCGATGCGGTTGCGGAAGTCGGCCATGTCGCGCACCGGCGTGCCGTCGACCTCGGCCACGATGTCGCCGGGCCGTAGGCCCGCCGCGTGGCCGGGGCCCGCGGGATCGACGTCGTCGATGAGCACCCCGCTCTCGCCCTCGTATTCGAACGAGCGCGCGAGATCGTCGGTGAGCTCGCCCATCACCACGCCCATCCAGCCGCGACGCACGTGGCCGGTGGCGATGAGCTGATCCTTCACGGTGCGGGCCATGCTCGCGGGGATCGAGAAGCCGATGCCGCTACTGCCCCCGTTGGGCGAGAAGATCGCCGTGTTGATGCCCACCACGCGGCCACGCAGGTCGATGAGCGGGCCGCCCGAGTTGCCGCGGTTGATCGCGGCGTCGGTCTGGATGAAGTCGCCGTAGTCGGTGATGCCCATGCTGCCGCGGCCCACCGCCGACACGATGCCCACGGTGACCGTGCGCGAGAGCCCGAACGGGCTGCCCACCGCCAGCACCCACTGCCCCACCCGCAGATCCGACGCGGTGTGGAGCGGCGCCGCGCGCAGGCCCTCGGCGCGCACCCGGATCACCGCGAGGTCGGTCTTGGGATCGGTGCCCACGAGCTCGGCCCGCAGCTCGCGATCATCGTGCAGGCGCACCTTGAGCGTGGTGGCGCCCTCGACCACGTGGTTGTTGGTGAGGATGAGACCGGACTCGTCGATGATGACGCCGCTGCCGAGCCCTCGCACCTCGTCGCGCGGGCTCAGCTCGCGGAGGAAGGGGGGCAGCTCGGCGGAGGCATTCTGCTCGTTGATCACCGAGACCACCGCGGGAGCGATCGCCTCGGCCGCACGCTCGAACGCGAGCTCGAGGTCGACCACCGAGGCCTCCGGCGCAGGCAGCTCACCGGGCGACGGGGCGGGTGCGCGCGTCGCGACGGGCGGCGCGGACTCGGGCGATACGGTGGGCCCGGGGGCAGCGGTGGAGCGGCAGGCTCCGAGGGCGAGCACGAGCAGCAACGAGGGAGCCAGCGGGCGGTGGGACAAGGGAAGACCTCCGGCAGCGAGGCAGGGCGAGCCTCGAGTATAGCGGCCTCGGACGTGGATGCCCGCCGCCACTCTCCTTTGGACGAACGAGAGTCGCGACGGGTTCCACGCGATCGACGTCGGATGGTCGTCAGGCTGCGGTGACCGAGACGCGCCGGGGCTTGACACGCTCGGACTTGGGCAGCCGGATGAGCAGCACCCCGTTGTCGAACGAGGCCTCGACCTTGCTGCGGTCGAGATCCTCGGGGATGCGGAACACGCGGCGGAAGTCGCCCTCGCGGCGGCCGAGCGCGAGCCCCTCGCCCTCGCGGGGCAGCTGGCGCTTGGCGAATACGACGAGCTCACCGCGCTCGAGGTCGATGTCGATGTCTTCCTGGCGCACGCCGGGCAGGTCGGCGACCACCCGATACTCGTCGGCATTCTCGAAGATGTCGACGGCAGGGGCCAGCACCGGCCGGTCCCCCACCTCGTGCACGGGTCGCGTCGGCTGCGTCGGCTTGCCCGCCTGCGGTTGCGTCTCGAGGTTCTTTGCGTTGGTCATGATCGTGTCTCCTACGCTCGCGGATGGAAGCTCCGTGGTGATGGGGATCGCCTGCGCTCACGCGGCGCTCTGGACGGTGATGCTGCGCGGCTTGGTGTCGGCCCGCTTGCCGAGGGTGATGGTGAGCACGCCTTGCTGGATCGTCGCGGTGACCTGCTCGGGGTCGACCTTGCTCGGGAACGTGAACGAGCGCGCGATCGTCAGCGGCTCGCGCTCGCGGCGATGCACCGAGAAGCCCTCGGGCGCCTCGACCTTGCGAGACCCGCGGACGGTGATGCCGTCCTCGGTGACCTCGACCTCGAGATCCTCGGCTCGCATGCCGGGTAGATCGGCGACCAGGCGGTAGCGCTCGCTCTCGTCGAACACGTCGAAGGCGGGGCCGGCGACGTGACGCTGCGGTCGGGTCCAGCCCGAGAACAGCGCCTCGACCTGGCGCTGGAGCTGGGAGAGATCGTCGTAGGAATCGGGACGGCGGAACAGCTGCGTGAACATGACGGGGCTCCTCGTGAGGGCCGGACGCGCGGGCTCGTGATGCGCCGCGGCCGACCCGAAGGTCGTGGGGTTCGGGTTTGGATGGCGCAGTCGCCCGGTGCTGCGACCGGGGCACTGGCCGCCCCGGGGCAGCCATCGCCTCGGGGTCGGTGCCATCGTGAGAACGGCTCGCGCTCTGTCAACCCCGGTCGATCAGCTTCGCGTGTCGTCGTCCACCAGGACGGCGTCTTCCGCGTCCTGCTGCGCCGTCACGCCGTCCCACACGACCACCCGGCGGAGGCTCACGCCTGGCGCCACGCAGGACCGCGCCCCGAGCTGCACGTAGGGACCCACTCGCGCTCCCGTGCTCACCCGCGCGCCCGGGCCGATCCATACCGGGGGCTCGATCATCGCCCCGGGCTCGATCACCGCCTCGGGATGGACCCCGGAGAGTCGGTGCTCGGCATGGGGCAGCGCGGCCTTGCCGTCGAGCACGTTCCACACGCCCTGTCGGTAGCGCTCGGGCGTGGAGTGCTCCCACCAGTAGCCGTCGGTGACGACCCCGAACGCGCGGCCCTCGGCCGCCGCTGCGCGGTAGGCCGTCCGCACCACGCACTGCTCGCCCTCGAGGGGGATCCGATCGAGCAGGCGCGGCTGCAGCACGTGCACGCCGGTGAACATCATGGGTCCGCCGAGCGGCTCGCGGGCCAAGGGGCTGCGCTCGCCCACGAGCTCCACGAGGCGGCCATCGGCATCGAGGCGCAGCGGCCGACCCCACTCGCCGGCGGGATCGGGGCGCAGCACCATGGTGGCTTCACCGCCGTGGGCACGGTGCGCCGCGAGCACCGCGTGCAGGTCGAGGTCGATCAGGATCTTGCCGTTGACCACCACGATCGGCGCGTCGTCGCCCCCAGCTCCGAGGAAGGAGTCCAGCAGCGGCCGGGCCTGCCGCAGGCCGCCGCCGGTGCCGAGGATCTGGCCGTGCTCGGGCGAGTAGCGGATGCGGGCCCCGAGCGCGGTGCCGTCGCCGAGCTCGGCTTCGATCTGCTCGCCGAGGTGGTGGAGGTTCACCGCGATGTCGCGGACCCCGTGGTGCACGAGCCAGCGCACCGACCAGCGCACCAGCGGAGTGCCGCAGACCGGGAGCATGGGCTTGGGTCGCCGCTGACCGATCGCCTGCAGGCGCGTGCCGTAGCCGGCAGCGAGGATCATGGCGCGGACGGGGCCTTCGGCTTCGTTCGACATCTACAGCTCCCACACGAGGATCTCGAGCGCCAGCACCGCGACGACGAGGCCTGCGGCCATCGCGAGCACCACGACCATGCCGCGCGCCATCGTGGCGCGCTGGGCCTGCCGTACGCCCTGCTCCAGGCTCTCGCGCTCGCTGCCCTGCGTGAGCGACTGCAGCTCGGCCAGCGTCGCGCTCGCGTCGCGGGCCTGGGTGCGCAGCATGAGCACGGTCATCGCGATCATGTAGAGGGCGCCGCCGCCGAACACGAAGATCCGCAGCCCCATGATCCACGCGCGCTTGTAGGCCAGGAGCTGCTGCTCCTCGCGCTCGCGCGTGAGCAGCAGCGTGGGCGGCCCGTGCACCTCGACGGGCAAGGTGCCGAGCACCCAGCGCTCCGCCGCAGCCAGCGCGTCGGGCGGCAGCGCCCGTCGCTCGAGCGCGTCGAGGTAGCCGCGCTCGCGCGCCGTGTCCCACGTGCGGTCGGCTCGCGGCAACGACAGCCGCGCCCGCTGCAGCTCGATGCCCGCGCGCAGCGATGCGGTCCCCTCCTGCGATCCATCGGTCACCAGCACTCGCGCCACCGCGGTCGACTCGCCGGGCGCATTGGTGAAGTGATAGCCCTCGAGCTGCACCAGCCCCACCACGCCCTCCGGTACGGTCCAGGCACGCGCGGGCTCGCGGCCCTGCACCGGCGGATCGAACGTGTCGATCCACGCGCCGTCGGGCCCGTAGACGTCGACGAACACCGACCGCTTGGCGCCGAGCCCTCCCGCGAGCACCTCGAGCGCACCGCCGGGCGCCGCCACGATCGGCTCGGCGGTCACGAGCACCGCGCCGGCGAAGCTCGTGAGCTGGATCCGGCGCTCGTGCAGCACCTTGGTCGGGTCGCCCTCGGCGCGCACCTGCACCACGAGGCGAAGCACGTCGGAGCTGAGCGCTCCGTGCAGCACGGCCAGGCCCGCGGCGTCCGTGCGCCCTTCCCACACGAGCGGCGCGTCCCCGTCCTGCGAGCGCCCGCGGAGGTTGCCGAGCTCGCCATCCCACAGCCGCACCGCCGCCGGTCCCGACCACGGATTGCCCGACGCATCGGTGATCCGCACCAGCAGCTCGTTGTCGAAGCCCGCGATCAGGCGACCGAACGGGCGCACGTCGAGCTTGAGCGCCTCCGGTTGGGCCCCGCTGTCGTCGGCGTGCTGCGACAGCGACGACGACACCATGTGTCGCGCTGCGACCGGCTCGCGCGCGCTCACCACCTCGATCGCGATCGCCTCGTCATGGGGCGGAAACGGCGGGGCCTCCACGTGCACGTGCAGCGTCGCCGGACCCGGCGTGAGCGAGGGCACCTGCACGCGTCCCTGCGCCATCCCACCGGGATCCACCGGGCTCGGGGAGGTGAGCGCGTGACGCTGCTCGCCCTGCTCCACCGCCACCTCCACCTGCGCCGGCCCCGGCTGCTGCGAGCCCTCGGAGCTCACCTGCACGCGCAGGGCGAGCATCTCACCGGGCACCCACTGCGGCTCCGCCTGCACGATGAGCGAGTGCGTCACGTGCATCTGCGAGACCCACAGGCTCAGCATGATCGCCACCGCCAGGCCCACGGGGCCGCCGATCACGAACAATCGCCCCACCAGCCGTCGCTCGATGGGCGAGCCGAGCAGCTCGATCTCTTCCTTCGCGTTCACGTTGGGGTCCGACACGGGTCCTCGGAGGCTTTCGGTGGGCGATGGTCGGCCTCGTGCGAACGCCAGTGGCGCTCGCGGGAACGCGCCGACAGCGAGCGCCGGCGCACGCACGCCGATGGCGATGCGTCACGTGGCGGAGCGTGCGCGAGTATCGTATGGTCCGGGCGTTCATGAAAGTCAGCGTCATCGGAACTGGATACGTGGGTTTGGTGGCCGCCGCGGGCTTTGCCGACTACGGCAACGACGTGGTCTGCGCCGACGTGGACGAGGGCAAGGTCGCGCGGCTGCGCCAGGGCGAGATCCCGATCTACGAGCCGGGCCTCGACGAGCTGGTCGAGCGCAACACCAAGGCCGGCCGCCTGCGCTTCACGATCCACAACGCCGAGGCGGCCCGCCACGGTGACGTGATCTTCATGGCCGTGGGCACGCCGAGCGCCTCCGACGGCTCGGCCGACCTCTCGTACCTGTTCCAGGCCGCCGCCGACGTGGGCAAGCACCTCGAGCGCTTCACCGTCATCGTCAACAAGAGCACGGTGCCGGTGGGCACGGCCGAGCGGGTAGCTCGCATCATCCGCGAGCACACCGAGCAGGAGTTCGTGGTCGCCAGCAACCCCGAGTTCCTCAAGGAGGGCACCGCGGTCGAGGACTTCATGCACCCCGATCGGGTGGTGGTGGGCACCGACGAGCCGCGCGCCCGCGAGCTCCTGCGCCAGCTCTACAAGCCGTTCTTCGGCACCAACGAGCGCATCGCGTACATGAACGCGCGCTCGGCCGAGGTCACCAAGTATGCCTGCAACGCGTACCTGGCCACACGCGTGTCGTTCATCAACGACATCGCCAACCTCTGCGATCTGGTGGGGGCCGACGTGGGTGCGGTGCGGCAGGGCATGGGCATGGACCCCCGCATCGGCAACAAGTTCCTGTACCCCGGCGTGGGCTATGGCGGCTCGTGCTTCCCCAAGGACACGCGGGCGCTCATCAACACCGCGCGCGAGCACGGCCTGTCGATGAGCCTGGTGGCCGCGGCCGAGGAGATCAACGAGGCGCAGAAGCTGCTCATGGTCCGCAAGCTGCGGGCGCTCGTGGCCGACGTGGCCGGCAAGACGTTCTGCCTGTGGGGCCTGGCGTTCAAGCCCAACACCGACGACGTGCGCGAGGCCCCGGCGCTCCGCGTGGTCCGCTCGCTGCTCAACGACGGCGCCCGGCTGCGCCTCCACGACCCCGAGGCCGGCAAGAACTTCATGGAGGCGCTCGGCAACACCGGCGACCGCGTCACGCTGCACGCCGACGAGTACGCCGCGGCCGAGGGCGCCGATGCGCTGCTCTTGGTGACCGAGTGGCGCGAGTATCGGAGCCCGGATTTCGACCGGCTCAAGACGCTGCTCGCGCAGCCGATCCTCATCGACGGGCGCAATCAATGGGATCGCGCTCGCCTGGAAGGGCTGGGCTTTCGCTACGCGGGCATCGGCCGCTGAGCTGTGAGCCACGAAGCAAGAGCCCGGCACCTCCAGTGGAGGGCCGGGCTCGCGCATCCGGATCGGCCGGCGCTACTCCTCGATCGTGCCACCGTCGAGCTGCGTGTAGATCTCGGCCACCACGGGCGGCCCGTCGTACTTCGGGAAGTCGACCTTGGCCACCGCGTCGCGCAGGCACCCGTTGAGGGCCTCGTCCTTGGCGTACTTGCCGGAGATCGTGGCGTTGACGGCCATCGCCTTGCCGGTCTTGGGCTCGAGCTTGACCTGGAGGTCGAGGTCACCCGAGAGCTGAGTGTCGGCTGCGATCCCCTTGCGCTCCTTGACCGCGGCCACACACGCGTCCATGCCGGCGAAGGCCTGGTTGAGCGACATCTGCACCTCGTAGTCGTCGGGGCGCTCCGTGCCGAACTTGTCGAGGTCGATGCCCAGGTCGGCATTGGGGTCGAAGGTCCCGATGCTGGCCTTGACCGTGCGACCGGCGGTGCGACCCGCCTGCTTGATCTCCGGCTCCTTGCAGCCGACGGCCGCGAGGGCCATGAGGGTGGCGAGGGCGAGGGCTCCGAACGACCTGGGGGTGTGCATCGAGTGTGTTCCTTGTGCGAGGCCTCGTAGTATGGGGGAGGCCGGGTGCGGGTGCTGCGGGAATTCACCGGGCGCCCCTGGGGGGCGGCCGGCGAGCGGGGCCTAGACGGTAGTGCATTCCGAGATATTTCGGTTCACGCGCGGATACCGCTATCCTGAGGGCGTCACGGTGGCTCGTCCGCAAGCGAAGGTCTCGGCCCAGTGCCCGTCGTGCCGGCTCCACGAGCTGGTGCCGGTGGTGCTCGTGCGACGACCTGGGGGTGCCTGGCAACAGCGCGACGAGACGGGGAATTTCCTCACGAGGCTGGTGCAGCGGCGGACGGCGGACGAGCCCGGTACGGAGGTGAAGACCGTTCAGATCGACGCATGCCCCGTGTGCATGGGCGGCTGGTTCGACCGCGGGGAGCTCGACGTCCTGTCGGGTGCGCTCGGTGACGTCGAGCACGTGCTCGCTCCCGAGCTCGGACGTGCGCGGCGCCCGTGCCCGCTGGGACACGGCCTCATGGTCGAGCAGCAGCTGCCCGGCATCATCCGCACGCCGGTCGACCGGTGTCAGCGGTGCGGGGGGGTGTGGCTCGACGGCCACGAGCGCCGCAAGCTCGCCACGGCCAGCACCCGCGAGGGTCAGGGCACCAAGACCGCACGCTGGCTCAAGCGCGGAGCGATCTACGCCGCGCAGGTGCTCACCCAGCTGCCGGTGGAGGTCGACAACCCCGCGCGCGGAACTCCGTGGGTGGTGTTCTCGCTGCTCGCGGTGCTGCTGACGGTGTTCTTGCTGCAGATCTACGGGCCGATCGACACCTATACATGGGCGCTGGTGCCGGGGCGGCTGCGGAGCGAGGGCGACTGGTGGACGCTCGGCAGCTCGATCTTCATGCACGGCACGTGGGTGCACATCCTGGGCAACGCGTACTTCCTCTACGTGTTCGGCGACAACGTCGAGCACCTGTTCGGGCGCGCGCGGTTCATCGCGTTCTACCTGGGCGCGGGGCTCGTGGGCGCGCTGGCGCAGGCGTGGCTCAGCACCAAGACGGCGATGCCGGTGGTGGGAGCCTCGGGGTGCATCGCCGGCGTGCTGGCGGCGTACGTGTGGGCGTTCCCGCGGCAACGGCTGTTCCAGGTGATCCTGTGGATCCAGCTCAAGGTACCGGTCTGGGTGTACCTGCTGGTGTGGGTGGCCTTCCACGTGATCATGGGGTTGTTCGGCACCGGGCAGGGGGCCGAGGGCGTGGCCTGGTTCGCGCACCTCGGGGGCTTCTGCGTGGGGCTCGGCGTCACGCCGCTCGTGCTCGCCTGGCGGCGCCGCGACGTGGCGCGGCGGGTGGCAGTGCCGGCGGATCCGGGGCCGAGCGCCGCGGTGGCTCAGCCGCGGCGGGCGACGGTGATCTACGGGATGGAGCAGGCTGGCGCGGAGCCGACCGAGCCGGCGCAGGCGCCCGCGGCCACGGGGGCGTCGGACGAGACCCGCCGGCGACACCGGCGGGCGGCGGCCCCGACCGAGCGCTATTCCGTCATCCCGCCCGAGGAGCGCTGAGGCGGCCGCTTGGGAGCTCGGAGGTCTTCAGCCCTTCTCGGGGGCCACCCACGCCGTGTCGGCGAGGTCGCCTTGCTCGAAGCCGAAGAAGACCTTCATCTGCTGGCGCAGGAACTCGCGGCCCTTCTCCGACTGGAGATCGAGGCCGTAGGTGTTGACGTAGCGCGGCGACTCGCGCAGCCACAGCTGCCAGGCCTCCATGCTCACGTGGTCGTAGAGGAGCTGGCCGAAGTCGTCGGTGAACGGCTTGAACGGCAGCCCGGGCGCTTCCTTGCCCAGCTTCTTGCAGAACACCATGCGCGGCGAGCTCATCGATCGGTCTCCGTCGGCGCGGGAGCATAACACGGCCGAGCGGTGCTATGACCCGGGGGCCATGTCCGAGGGCGGACCGAAGTTCTCCGACGAAGAATCGGCGCTGATCCTCCAGCGTGCGGCCGAGCTGCAGGCCCGGGAGGGGCGCAGCCTGTCGCTCCGCGAGCTCGAGGCCGCCGCGGCCGAGGTCGGCATCGACGTGGCGCTCGTGCGCCGCGCCGCGGAGGAAGTCGCGGTGACCGGCCCGCCGCCGGCTCCCCCCGCGCCGGTCTCCGGCGGCGCGCTGGGAGCCCCGCTGTTGCTGCTGCACGAGCGCGTGGTGGCCGGCGTTCCGCGGCGCGGGCTGTGGGACGACGTGGTGAGCGAGATCCGCCGCCGGCTCGGCACCGCGGGCCGCGTGGAGGCGGCCGAGCGGCAGCTCATCTGGTCCGACCCGCATGGCCGCGCGGGGATCCAGGTGAGCCTCGTGGTCCGGGGCGAGCGCACGCTCATCCGCGTGGAGGAGCGCATGAACAGCGCCGCCGCGGGGCTGTTCCTCGGCATGGCGCTGCCGGTGGCGCTCGGCGGCCTCGGGTTCATCCTGCCGATCTGCATCGCGGTGCTGGAGCTGCCCGCGCTCATCCCCGTGGCGCTGGTGGTGTGGGCGGCGCTTGCGTTCGGGCTGGCGCGGACGATCTTCAAGACCGTGGCGAGCCAGCGCGACCGCGAGCTGCACGCGCTGGCCGACGGGATCGCCGAGGTCTGCCGCGAGGAGCCGCGCGCGCTCGGGCCGGGGTAGCGACAGCGGGACCGGCCGCGCGCTCACGCGTCGGCCAGCGACCTCCGCACCACGTCGACGGCCTCGGCCACTGCGACGCGGCGCTGCTCTCGGGTGTCGCGCTGACGGATCGTGACAGTGTCGTCCTCGAGCGTCTGGGTGTCGACGGTGAGCGCGTAGGGGGTGCCGATCTCGTCATGGCGAGCGTAGCGGCGACCGATCGCGTGCTGCTCGTCGTACTTGGCGTTGATGCCGGCGGCGAAGAAGCGGTCGACGATCTTGCGCGCGACCTCGGGCATGCCGTCCTTCTTCACGAGCGGCAGGATCGCCGCCTTGATGGGGGCGAGCCGCGGGTGCAGCCGCAGCACCGTGCGCTCGCCCTTGCCGTCGGCGTCGCCGGGCTCCTCGGCGTAGGCGTCGCACAGCACCGCCAGCACGCCGCGCGTGGCCCCGGCCGCGGGCTCGACCACGTGCGGCAGGAACTTCCAGCCCGGCTTGCCGGTCTCGGGGTCGTTGGCCTCCTGGTCGAAGTAGACGAGCTTGCGGCCCGAGGCCTCGCTGTGCGCCTTGAGGTCGTAGTCGGTGCGGCTGGCGATGCCCTCGAGCTCGTCCCAGCCCCACGGGAACTCGTACTCCACGTCGAAGCAGCCGTCGCTGTAGTGGGCCAGCTCGTCGGGACCGTGGGCGCGCAGGCGCAGCTTGTCGCGGCGCAGGCCCAGCGACGTCCACCACTTGAGGCGCTCTTCGGTCCAGTACTGCAGGTACTTGGGGCCCTCGCCCGGGTACACGAAGTACTCCATCTCCATCTGCTCGAACTCGCACGAGCGGAAGATGAACTTCTCGACCTTCACCTCGTTGCGGAAGCTCTTGCCCATCTGCGCGATGCCGAGCGGGAGCTTGGCGCCGGTGGTCTGTTGAACATTGAGGAAGTTGACGAACATCGCCTGCGCGGTCTCGGGGCGCAGGTACACGGCGCTGGTGGACAGCGCGGCCTCGACGACGGCGCGCACGGCCGCGTCGTCCTTGCCGTCGGCCACCGCCTGGCGCATCACGCCGATGATGTCCCCGACCGGGTCGACCGGCCCGAGGCTGGTGCGGAACATGAGGTTGAACTGGCGCTCGTCGCTGAGGAACGGCGAGCCGCAGTTGGGGCACACGTAGCCGCGCTCGGCCACCTTGGCGCCCTTCAAGGACTTGCCGTCGCGCTCGAGCTGCACGCCCTCCTGGTTCTGGAGCTTCTCCAGCGCCGCCTTGGCGCGACCCTTGTCGGCCAGCTCGATCACGGCGTCGCTGCCGGGGTCCTTCTTGGGCGCCTTGTCGGCGCGGAAGCGCTCGCCGCAGACCTTGCAGTCGACCAGCGGGTCCGCGAAGTTGGCGAGGTGGCCCGAGGCCTGCCACACGCGCGGGTGCATCATGATCGAGGCGTCGATGCCCACGATGTCCTCGCGGCTGTGCACCATCGAGCGCCACCACTCGCTCATGAGGTTGCGCTTGAGCTCGGCGCCCATCGGGCCGTAGTCGTAGGCGCTGCGGAGGCCCCCGTAGATCTCCGAGCTCTGGAACACGAAGCCCCTGCGCTTGCAGAGGGACACGAGCTTGGACATGAGGTCGGTCTCGGAGGGCTCGGCGGACATGGGCGGGATCTACCATGAGGGACGGGGAAGCCCCAAGCGCGCCCGGGCTGGCCGGCCGAGCCTCGTGGTGACGACGCTGGCCCGCCGGATGGTACCCGTCGATGTCGTTCGGGTCGGGTATCCTGTCGAAGGGAACGGCATGAAGCGAGTGTCTCTGTGGATCGACGACATGCCTGCCACGTGCGTTGGGTGGGAGCGCGAGGATCAGCCGGACGAGCACGAAGTGTGGCGCTGGCGGTTCCGCGTCGATGTCCCCACGATGCGGCTGCGACGGGACGCTGCGCTCGGAAACCTGGGGCGACCGTTCGTCGCGATGTTCTTCGCCAAGCTCGAGCCGTGGCGCGTGGTCGTCGGCCTGCAGGCGAGCGTCGGCGGGGTCGCGCGAGCCATCGTGACGTCGTTCGTGTTCCGCGGGGCCCTGAGCGCGGCGGTGGAGGGGCTCGTCTCGCCGACGGAGGTGATGATCGCGGTCGACACGGCTCCGGCCGCACCCAAGCAGCGGGTCGCGACGAGATCGTCGTACCCGGCCGCGATGCGGCCCCGGGTCGCGCAGCTGCGGCGTCTCGGTCACGCATTCCTCCACGAGCACAAGCGCCTCCCGACCGTCACCGAAGTGGCCAGCGGCATGCGCCTGTCCGTGCAGGAGGCGGTGGCTCTCGCCGGCCTCGCACACGCACCGCTGTGCGCCGAAGACGTGACCCGGGGCGCGCTGCCGCGGATGGTGATCGCTGAGCAGACGGGCGCGTCGATCGAGGGGGCGAGGCTCGACGCCGGCGTCGACGTGGACGAGGCCGGGATCTCGATCGACCTGGCCGAGCAGACGCGTCGAGCACTGGCCAGCGTGACGCCGCGCGAGGCGAAGGTGCTGCGCATGCGCTTCGGGATCGGCGATGACTCCGACCCCACGCTCGAAGAAGTCGGGCAAGACTTCGAGGTGACCCGCGAGCGCATCCGGCCAATCGACGCCAAGGCGCTCCGCAAGCTGCGCCACCCGAGCCGCTCCAAACGGCTCAAGCAGTTCATCGAGGAGTGATCATCGATCGTCGTGCCCGTCACCGGCGGCGTTCCCGTCACCGGGGCGACAGTAGGCGCGGTTCCGAGAATTCCGCACCTTGGCGTTGACACGCGTCAGGTGCCATCAAGACTACACATCGACGTATGGCACTCCCTCACGCAAGCTCCGCAGAGGTTCTCGATGTTCGTCCACTGGGTGCGCAGCTCTCCGGCGCGGAGACCACCACCCTCATCAAGACCTACGCGATCGAAGTGATTCGCATGGTCTTGCCCGCGGGCAAGCAAGTTCCGCCGCATTCCCTGCCGGGTGAGGTCATCCTCCAGTGCATCGAAGGGCATGTGGAGGTCCGCACCGGGGACCGCAGCTCCACGCTCGCGGCGGGCAACCTCCTGTACCTCGACGGCCACCAGACCTACGGCTTGAGAGCCGCGACGGATTCCTCGCTGCTCTTCACGATCCAGCTCCAGCACAAGGCCGCCGCGGCAGCCGCCTGAGCCTCACACGTGCTGATCGACGAGGATCGGGTTGCCATCCGGATCGACCACGACGAAGCTCGCGGGGCCCGAGGTGCCCTCGTCGGCCTTGGTCATGAACGCGATTCCGGCGGCCTCGAGCTGCTCTTGTAGCGCTCGGACGTCGGTGAACTCCTCGAGCGTCGCGCACTGCCAGTCCCAGCCGGGGTTGAAGGTCAGCATGTTGCGCTCGAACATCCCCTGGAAGAGGCCGATCGTGGTGGTGCCGTTGCGGAGGATGAGCCAGCTCTGCTCGAGCTTGCCGCCGACCGGCTCGAAGCCCAGCTTGCGGTAGAAGTCGCGGGAGGCCGGCAGATCCTTCACTGCGAGGCTCACGGAGAACGCGCCGAGGGTGGACGTGGGTGTCGTCATCGGAGGCGGAAGGTACAATCGGGTGCGCGTGCCCGACTTGCCAAATCTTGCGAACCTCGACTACGTCGATCGCGTCAACCGAGCGATCGATCACGTCCTCCGGAACCTGGCCGAGCCGCTGGTGCTCGAGGACGTCGCCCGGGTTGCGTGTTTTTCACCGTATCACTTCCACCGGATCTTCCGCACGCTGGTCGGTGAGACGCTGGCCGCCTTCGTCAAGCGCGTGCGCCTCGAGCGGGCGGTGCACCAGCTGTCGCATCGGCCGGGCGCCACGCTGACGGAGATCGCGCTGGCCTGCGGGTTCTCGTCGAGCTCGGACTTCTCCCGCAGCTTCCGCGCCCACTACGGCGTACCGCCGAGCCTGTTCGACGTCGAGCGCTTCCGGGCCACACGACGCGAGCAGCTGCAGCGAGCCGCGACCCCACCGGGCGAGGAACATCGGCTGCAGCGACTATCGCCGGGGGCCAATCCCGATGGCTTCGCCGTCGTGCTGCGGAAGCTGCCTGCGCGCCGGGTGGCGTACATCCGCGTGATGAAGCCGTACGAGGGCAGCGGCGTGCTCGCGGCGATCGCGAGCCTGCGCGCATGGGCCGAGCCGCGCGGCCTCGCCGAGGGGCAGTGGCTCGGCTATCAATGGGACGATCCCGAGATCGTGCCGCTCGAGAAGTGTCGCTACGACGTCGGACTCGAGATTCCCGAAGCGGTTGCGGTGGGAGAGGAGATCAGTGCAACGCGGTTTCCCGCGATGATGGTGGCCGAGCTCGAGCTCGCCGGTCCCATCGAGCTCGAGATGCGCGCCATCGACTGGATCTACACGACCTGGCTGCCCCATAGCGGCCACGCACCCGCACACCAGCCGGCTTTCGAGGCCTGGAACGGTGCGCCCTTTGCCCACGGCATGGAGCACTTCGAGCTGCGGATGCAGCTTCCCGTGGTCGGGCTCGACGAGCCGATCTGAATCGGGAGCCCACGTTGGCGCCGGGATCACGGCATGCGGTGCGCCTCGAGCCACGTCTCGACATCGGCGAGCCGGGCCGCGCCACCGCTACCGACCTGCCGATACGCGTCACGAGCCTGCTCGGCCAGGGCGACCGCGTGCTTGCGGTCGGGGCCGCTCGTCGCGGATGCGGCCCACAGCGCCTGCGCGAGCACGAAGCGAGCCTCGGCCTGCTGCTCGACAGTGACGCCTCCCCGCTCGCGCACGGCCACCGCTCGCTGGGCCAGCGCGACCGCGTCGATCGTCCGGCGTTGCGCGAGGGCGACCTCGGCGAGGCCTACCAGCGGCTTCGCCACGTCGCGATGATCCCGGGCCAGCGCCCGCTCGTAGATCGCGAGCGCTCGCTCGTAGTGCATCTTCGCCTCGTCGAAGTCACCAGTCATCCGACGGATATCGGCGATGCAGACGAGGCTCTCCCCTACACTCGGGTGCTCGGGTCCGAGCGCCGCTTCCCGGATGGCGAGCGAGCGCTCGCAGAGCGCCTCGGCTTCTTCGTAGGCGCCGGTGGCGATTTCGACGCGGGCAAGGCCGTCGAGCTCCCAAGCCATGTCAGGATGCTCGGGTCCCAGTGCTTTCTCTCCGATGGCGAGTGAGCGTAGGTAGAGCGCCTTGGCTTGCTCGTGGTCACCCTTTGACTCGTGGATCCCGGCAAGGCCGAAGAGGCTCGCCGTCACGTTCAGGTGCTCCGGCCCGAAGTTCTGCTCGGCGATCGCGAGCGAACGTTGGTAGACCGCCTCGGCCTCGTCGTAAGCGCCCTGTGCCTGATCGATGCTTGCGAGGTAGTAGAGGTTCCGCGCGAGCCCCGGATGATTGGGCCCCAGCACCCTCTCCTTGATGGCGAGCGAGCGCTGGTAGAGCACCTTGGCGTCCTCATAGTCGCCGAGCTTCTCGTGCACGGCGGCGAGGGTCATGAGTGCCTGGCCGACATCGGGGTGCTCGGGTCCGAGCACCCGTTCGCTGGTGACCAGCGCACGCTCGACGAGCGCCTTGGCTTCGCGGACTTCGCCGGAAGTCAGGCGAATCTTGGCAAGATTGGAGAGGATCACCGCCACCTCGGGGTGATCCGAGCCCAGGGCTTCGATTCGAATCGTCAGCGCGTCCTCGAGCAGGGCGACGGCTCGGTCATCATTGCCGGCGCTGTGGTGAACGCCGGCGAGATGGTTGAGCAAGGTCGCTCGACGTAGGTCCTGGCCGTCGTGGGCGTCGGCCAGGGCCATCTCGGCGTGCTTCCCCCAGCGCAGCCCCTCGGCATGCCGACTGCTCGAGCTCGTACCCACCACGACCACGAGCTCGGTCGCGGCATCGAAGGCCACTTCCGGCGCGTCGCCCTCGATCGCCTCGAAGTACGCCGCTTCCAGCGTGGTCTCGGCCTCGGCGTGAGCCCCCGTCCGGTACAGCAAGGCGCCCAGCCGGAACCGTGCCGCGGCCAGGAGCGGTCGCCACTCGAGGGCCTCGGCTCGCTGGACGGCCAGGCGCGCCAGCTCGAGACCCGCCTGGAAGCGCCCGGCCTGCTCGAGCGCGCCGACTCGCGTCACGTCGGCCCGCACCAGCCGCACCGCCTCGGCTTGCTCGCTCGGCGGTGGCACCAGTGTCTCGAGTGCCCTCGGATCGCGGCACGGATCCACGGAAGCCAGCCCCGTCGCGGCCGTCACGGCCCACTTGAGCACTTCGGCGTCCGCCAGGGTCAGCTCGTCGACGAGCGACTCGAGCTGCATGCGCCGCTCGTCCAGGCACCAGAGCGAGCGAACCTCCATGTCCGCGTCCCACAGAGCCCGCACGCTGCCGTCCAAGCAGGTCTCCACCCGGGCCCGACGCCACTGCGTAGCTTGCTCGTCGAGCCACGGGATCGTCTTGTCCGCCGTCGTCTCTGCATGGCTCACCCCGGTGCGCACCAACGCAGCCCGCAGCGCCTGCCGCCGCTCGTCGTTCCATGCCGCTTCGATCTCGTCACCCGTGGCCTCACATGCGGCGATCCGCTGGCCCCGCGCGTAGCCGCCGTAGGCCCATGCCGCGGCCGCGCCGGTGGCCACCACGACCATGCCCAGGGCGACCCGTCGCCATGCACGCGTGGACGAGACACCGAGCGCGTGGAGCAATGCGTGCATGCCCGGCCAGCGATCCATGGAATCTCGCGAGAGCCCGCGGAGGATCGCCCGGCGGATCCGCAGCGGCACCGGGCCCCGCGGTGGCGGCGGCGGGTCCGAGCTCTCGAGCATGGCGATCACCAGCTCGGTGACCGACGACGCGTCCCACGGCCGGCGGCCCCACAGCGCCTCGTAGAGCGACACGCACAGCGCGAACTGATCGCTGCGCGCGTCGGCTCGCCGACCCTCGAGCTGCTCGGGAGCCATGTACGCCGGCGTGCCCGCGAGCCGCCCCTTCTGTGTGAGGGCCTCGAGCGCCCTGCCGAGCTCCGCGACCGTGGCCTCGCCACCGCCCGCGTGATCGAGGTCGTGAGCCAGGCCGAAGTCCATCACCCGTACGTGCCCATCGTCGTCGATCATCACGTTGTCGGCCTTGAAGTCGCGGTGCACGAGCCCCGCGGCATGCATCGCCGCCAGGCCACGACCGGCCGCCGCGTACGCGCTCACGATGCGAGGCCACGCCGGCTTCGAATCCCGAACCCACGTCCGCAGCGTCTTGCCCTGCACGAACTCCATCGCGATGAACACCGACGGCTCGCCGTGCGTGGGATGGTGCACGCCGACCTCGAACACCGAGACCACGTTGGGGTGCGAGACCTTCGCCATCGCGCGCGCCTCGACCATGAGCTCGTCTTGGCCGCCCGGGCCTCCGCCAGCCCGCATCGCCGTGGACACCAGCTTGATGGCCACCCGCCGGTCGAGCTTGGGGTCGTACGCCGCGAACACCTCGCCCATCCCGCCGCGGCCCACCGACTCGATCAGCGTGAAGCGATCGATCTTGTGCTCCGTGAGCAGTGCTCCAAGCAATGCACGGTGCATGCGCGCTTGCGTGACGCCGAGCGGCAGCTCCGGCCCCGGCTCGGCCTGCCGAAGGTCGCCCGTCGAAGGATGCACCGGCGAGACGTCGCCTGACGAGACAGTGAGCCGCATGGCGAGCACGCATCCACGCCGATCGCCCCGATGCCCGAGCGGAAACGACGGAGACAGGCGGGGCAGCGAGGATACCACCGCGGCGTCATGCTCGGTGTGCGGCTCGGATCACGACCATGAGCGATTCGCCCTCGATGCATCGCGCCCCGGTCATGGGCGGGGACCTGTGAGGATCCGCGTTCGAGACGACGGCCGTGGGACGGTAGAGTCGGGCATGGCATCGCCCGTCTGCATCCGTCTGCTGCTGCCGTTCCTGCTCGCCACTGCGTCGTGTGCCCAGGCCGACAGCGTGGAGCTCGGGGGCGTGTGCAAGCAGCAGGTCGAGTGCAAGGACCCCGCAGATACCTGCATGACCCTCGGGAGCGAGTCGCTGTGCACGATGGTGTGCTCCGCCGAGACGGCGTGCCCCGAGGGGTATGCCTGCGCGAAGATGGACGTACGAGTCGAGGGGGACGACGGCGGCGGCAAGGCCGGGGAGCGGGGGTACTGCCTCTCGGAGTCGCGCGTGGGCAAGCACGTGGTGACGATCGAGCCCAAGCGGGAGGGCAAGCAGAAGCGCGCGGGCAAGGGCAAGCGCTGACCAGCACCGAGCCGAGCGCGGAGAGTCGTCCAAAATGGGGCTTCGGACGCGGGAAGCGCAACGGAGCGGCTGGACGTGCAGGAGAGCGCGCAGAGCAGCGTGGGACGGAGCAATCGGGCTGGCATGTGAATCACTCCTCCAACACGACGACCACCCGGGTCGTCTCGATGGCGCTCACGGTGGCGCCAGCCGAGGTGTCGCATGCCGAGACCCAGACGTCGCCGACTGGTAGCTCGAAGATCGCAAGGCCATCACGATCGGTGTACTGGTGCCCGAGCACGTGGCCCGCGATGTCGAGCACGAAGACGAGCTCGTCGGGGGCGTCCTCGCCGTCGCGGGTCACGAGGACCTCGAGCACGCCCTCCGCCACGGCCACGGGGGCGGGCGCCTCGGCGGAGGCGAGCGCGAGCATGGTGGAGGTCTCGACGTGGCCGCGCACGTGCACGCTCTCGTGCGCTCGGCCGACACGGGCGCGGTACCAGCCCTCGGGCAGCTCGAGCGTGGCGGTGCCGAGCGGGTCGGTGATCGCGGTAGCGACGGTCTTGGTGTCGCGGGTGATCGCGACGCGCTGGTGCGGCGCGGGGGCGTCGTCGATCGTGACGGTGACGTACAAGGTGCCAAGCGGAGGCGGCAGCGTGGGCTTGGCGGTGACCTGCGAGGCGTCGAGGGTGACGGGCCGGGCCGGAGCATCGCCGGCGGAGACGGTGTAGGCGCCGTAGACGACGTGCTCGAAGCGGACCTCGCCCTGATGTGCGCCGCTCGGGAGCGTGAGCGCGTGAGCGCGGACCTGGCCCGCGGCGGAGACGAGCATCACCGGTACGTCGGGGGCGCGCGTGCCCTTGTGGTTGCGGACGATCACCCGGATGTCCCCGCGGGGTGGTGGCGGGCCGGGCAGCTCGGTGACGAGCTCGACCACGGTGGTGCGGCCGCCTACGACCGGGGCCGGCGTGGTTGGCAGGTCGGAGACGGACGTGCGTACCTCGTAGTCGCCCGCCGGTACCCCGCGAAAGCGGGCGACGCCGTCGCGAGCGGTGCGGCGCAGCCGGATGAGCTCACCGTTGCGCCATAGATGCACTGGCACGTCGGGCATCGGCATGCGGTTGTCGAAGAGGACGTGGACCTCGAGCGTGGGGTGCGTGGCGGGGTCGGGCGAGAGCTCGGTGAGGTACTGGGCGTAGTCGGCGAGGAATTCGATCGGGTCGTAGTGCCACACGAAGCGGGACGGCGGCAGCACGCTGGTCGCTTCGTTCCACCACATGAACGGGGCGAGCTGCTCGCGGAGCCCGGCGGTCACGTAGGCGAGCGAGTCGAGACGGGCGATGGCGGCGTCGAGGTCGAGCGCCCACTGGTCGACGAAGCGGCAGGGGGTGCGGCGCAGGAACCCGGCGCGGCCGGTGCGGTAGATCTCGCGCACCTCGTGGGGCTGGAGCTGGCCGTCCTCGTCGACGGTGGGGCCGCCTTGCTCGAGGCGATCGATCACGTGGCGGGGGACGTCGAGGGTGAGATCGTCGGTGAGATCCTCGAGCGGCGGATCCCACTCGGGGGTGAGCAGGTGCTCGGAGAACAGCTCCCAGTGGAGCTGGTCGAAGAGCGCGGTGGTGGAGCCGTCGGCGGTGAAGCCCCGGGCGCGACCCGAGGCCCAGAGGGGATCGCCGCTGCGGACGGGGATGGAGAGATCGGTGAGCACCTTGGCCATGCCGTCGGCGGTGCGGGATGGGGTACGGAGCGCGGGGTCGAGCTTGGCGACCCAGGGGAAGTCCTTCGCGAGGGCGTCGGTGATTGCGAGGGGCTGGAGGTGCATCAGGAGGCAGTAGAGCGTGCGGCGTGGGTCGGGCGGGGCACCGGCGGCTGGCATGGTGCCCGGCTCGACGTCGTCGGGCGACTTGCCCTGGAAGAGCGCGTGAGCGGCCTCGGAGAGCTGGTGGCGGAGGAGGATGAAGTTGGAGTGGCCCTCGTGGTGTAGCGCGTGATCAGGGTCGGGATCGAGACGCGCAGCGACGATGGTGGCGTCGAAGGGGGCGACGAGTGTGGAGCCCTGCGGGGCGGGGAGGTGGAGGCCACCGTGCCAGCTGTTGTTGATGCCGAGGGGGAAGTAGCCGCCGGAGGAGGATGCGTCGAGCTTTGCGTGGCGCTCGTCGGCCTTCGCTCGCGTCACCTCGCCGCCCCATGGCAGGTAGACCTTCGTCATGCTCCACGGGCCGAGCCGCTCGAGGATGGCGTAGGGATCGAGGCGCCCACTGCCAGAGAACGGCTCACCCCACGGGCGCTTGGAGACCCGGGGGTACTCTACGTTCGAGGCCTCGAAGTGTAGATGCGCTTCCCGTTCAGGGAATCGAGCCTTGCTGCCGGGTCCAGAGAAACAGGTCGTACCGACGGTCGCGATGACCTGCCCTTCGGAGACGGCTTCGTCCTCGTGGACGAGCACGTCGTTGCAGTGCGCATACAAGAAGTAGAGTGGACGTCCAGAGCCATCGGTGGTCTTGATGACGACCACCAATCCATAGCCACCGTAACCCTCGATGAACTCATTACTGGCAGCATGGACCGTTCCAGCCGTTACCGAGCGAATGGGGGTCCCCGGCGTCGCAAAGATGTCGATGCCTTGGTGGTCGTGGACGTAGACCTCGCCCTTCTTCGTCTTCCACCAACGCGGGTATAGGAATGTATGCGTGCTGCAGCGACCCGCACCACCGCCAGCGTTGGGGCACTGGAAGTATGGGCGGCGCTTGCCATCCGGTCGCGCCCGAAGGCGCTGCCAGCACTCCTCACCCACGCGCTCGCCCGTCGCGGGATCCAGGTCGATGCACGCGAGCGGATGCGGGATCTTGGCGTCTTCGACGGGATTGCGAAAGATGGTCACGCTGCGCCTCCTTCATCCGCGCTCGATGGTCCGCGCGCAGCGAAAGCCCACATGCGCTTCCTGGCGGGCGATCCCTACGCAAGGGCTGCCGAACAGCAGGTCCTTGCCGTATCCCTGCCAGCCCCAACCCATGCAGGTAAAGCCCTCCCACCGGCGGCTCCCCAGCTTCGGTGGGGGTCGGGTCTCCGGCACGTCTTCCACGTATTCCTCCACGTTCCCCACGAAGTCGCACACGCCTTGCTTGGTCGACCCCTTCGGATGCGAGCACACGGGGACGGTCCCGAGATCCGAGCATGTCGAGACGATCTGGATGCGGCCGCGATCGCAAGTCGGGTCGTCGTTCCCCCACGGCCACAGCGTTCGGTCGTCGCCGCTGCGTGCCGCGTACTCCCACTCGATGGCCGTCGGCAGCCGCTTGCCCGCCCAGCGACAGTAGTCCTCGGCCTGCCAGCGGGCGACGCAGTTCATCGGGTGTTCCTCGCGGCCCGGCGTCACCTCGGGCTCGAGCTTGCCCGTGTCGATGTTGCAGAACGGGCGCTCGGCGTCTGAGGGGAGCGTCGTCGCCCACCACAGCGTCGTGTTCTCTGCACACCCCCCTCCCTTCCGGCATGCCATCCACTGCGCCGCCGTCACCTCCGAACGATCGATCTCGAACCCTGCCACCTCCACCGGATACTGCGAGACGATCAGCTGCCCGTAGTCATCCAAGTACCGCTCCTTCAGCGCCTCCGGCGGCCCCAGCGTGAACTTCCCCCCGGGGATCCGCACCATGTCCGGCCCCGGTGCCAGCACCACCGCTCGCTCTACCGCCCGCTCCTCGCCGAAGTCGATGTCCTCCACGACCCCCCCGAGCTCGCCGGCTCCGCTGCTGCTCACCCGCACGCGATACGGACACGCCGGCACCGTCGTCTCCGATGTCCCCTGCCCGCCCCCGGCTTCCACATCCCCCAGCGCCACCGCATGCAGCAACGGCTTGCCCTCGCGGTCCTTCGCCGTCACCCGCAGCGTCGCCCACTCGAGCTCCTTGGCGCGCTCGCGATCCACCACCACCATCTCCCCCGCGGCCACGTCCACCGCGAGCTCCACTCGCTGGCACGCGCTCGCGAGCACCAGCACGTGCGAGCCGGGAGCAACGCCGACCGCCTCGACCGGGAGCGGCACCAGCTCCTGCCCACCGATACCCACCGAGATCCCCACGGGCAGCTCCATCGCAATCCGTCCGCGTCCGCTGGCCGAGGTCTCGTCCGAGGCGACCGGCGGCTTGCCGGCATCGGTGCAACCAAGCAACGCGAGCAGCCAAGCCCAACCGAGCGAGCGGAGGCAAGGAGCGCGAGCCGGGCGAAGCGGACCGAACGAGCCGAGCATGGCACCCGAGACCTTACCGGAGGATCACCTCACGCCGACAAGCAGTAGAGCTTCGGCGGCTGCACCACGAGGATCCGATGGTGCGCTCCAGTCCGTAGATCGAGCACACGGCTGCTCCCGACCGGCCACACCACATCGTCGCGCCCAGCCGGCTGCCGTGCCCCGGACGTCCGCTTGCGAGGCTGCAGCACCGGATGATCGAAGAGCCGCACCGTACACGACCCGCGCGGGACATCATCGGAGCGCCAGCGACCATCCGCACCCAGCCGCCCATGGAGCTCGCGACCGCTCGCGGTCCTCACCTCGAGCTCCACGCCGGCGACGGACAGCCCCGCTTCGTGAACGAGCTCGAGTGAGATCCAGCTGCGCACCTCGTCCACGCTCGGCTCATGAGGATCGACGAGCGGCCGCACCTGCGGCGCGTCCATGAGCCGCACCGCCTCGCCGACCCGCACCGCCACCAGCCTGCCCGCCGTGAGCCCCTCGACGAGCGCCGTGCGCTCGGCCTCGTCGACATCGGTCGTGTGGTCGAGCCCGTCGTCCACGAGCCGCCGTGCGGTCTCGCGATCGAGCTGCTCGAGCACGTCGCGCCGCGCTACGAGCAGCACCTCGCGAAGGCCGGTGCGAATCCGCAACGCCATGCCGGAACAGGATGCCACCACTGGCATGGAGGGCGGGATCTCACGGAGGTGACCCCGTTGGGGGACTGCGGCGATGTCGCGGCGCCGTCGGACCGTGGTCGCGACCACCCCGACACCCCTTCGAAGGCCGCTTCGACTCGGTCGCGACCTCGCCGACACCCCCTTCGAAGGCCTTTCCCCCTTGTCCCGTCGTTTCGGACGGCGCCTCTCCGGGTCCCGTCAGCGCCCGTCGCCATCGCCGTCGAGGTATCGGCGCAGCTCGTCGAGCTGCGCCGCCAGCCGCTGCTCGTCTGCCCTTCGCCGCTCCACCACCGCGCGCAGCTCCGGCCACCGGCACCCGTAGGCGCTGCGGATCCCCGCCCTGCGCACGGCATCCACCGGGTGGCTCAAGAGCCGCTCGAGGGCGGCCATGTGGCGCGCATCGAGCTGCTCGGGCCGAATCGCGGCGAGCTTGCTCGCCGCCCGCACGCAATCGATGGGATCGGGCCCGCCCGCCCCCGCGGGCGCGAGCACGACGTCGAGCAGCTCGGCCTCGGGCTGGCACTGCAGCCACTCCCGCAGCCGCTTGGCCAGCGCGGCCGCCCACGTGCCCTCGACCCGCAGCGACTGCGCGCCGCCTGGATGATCGATCAAGTAGGTGACCGTCTCGCCGCTCGTGGTGACCCACCGGCGGCTGGCGAGCACGAGGTGCGCCCGCGAGGTCTCCTCGCGGAGCTGCCAGCCCTCGGCATCGGCGAGCGCGAGCACGGCGGGCGCCCCCACCTCGTCGCGCAGCACCAAGATCTCCATGGCGGGGGCACGGGCGAGCCGATCGTCCACCGCACCCGCACCCTCGGGGCCCGTAGACGTGGTCCGGGCCGCGATGGGCTCCGTGGGCGCCGCTTCGACGGCAGCGCTGCGACGGTTGGGCCGCAGGCCGAACAGCGCCTCGGCCGCCTCGTACTCGGGCGACTTGTCCTTGGGCTCGCTCACCGCCGTGCTCCTCGGCGACCGGGCTCGTCCTCGACCACGAGATCACCCTCTTCGAGCTCCTCGGTGTCGCCCTCCTCGACCATGTCGCCCTCGTCGAGCTCGACCGTGTCTTCGGCGCCCACGTCGTCCCAGGGGTCGTCTTCGGGCACGGGGATCCCCTCGTCGAGCAGGGCCTCGATCTCGGACCGCAGCGCGGGGTCGGGCTCGCGCGCGCTCATCTCCTCGAGCAGCACCTCGTAGTTGTAGGCGATCGCGACGTCGACCACGGCGCTGCGCACCTCGATCGATGGGTGCTCGAGGTGGCGCCGCCAGATCGGCAGCGCGCCGGGATCATCATGCCGCAGCGCCGAGAGCACGTAGAGCAGGCCCGCGAGCTGCTCGGGGTCGCGAGCGCGGGTGAGCTCGGTCCCGAGATCGGCAGCGCCGTCGAACTGGAAGCCGAGCAAGGCCGCGACCGCGTCCACCGGCAGGTCGGTGGGGTACTCGCAGCCGAAGTGGGTGTTCATGGCCTCGATCACGCCCACGTGCGGGCTCGGCCGGTAGCGGACCTCGGCCACGAACAGATCGCCGTGGTGGACCTCGATGGTGAGGTACGAGCGCGAGTGGCGGGTGCGGCGGGTCAGCGACCACACGTGGCCGCGCTCTTGCTGGGCCACCTGCGCCTGACGCTCGGCGAGCTTGAGGGTGAGGCCGGGCTGGGCGGGGATCTCGTCGGGCCAGGGGTCGTCGTCGTAGGCGCTGCCCCACGCGGCCGACTCGACGAACGGGTTCATCGAGAAGTGCCGATCGAGCTCGAGGATGGTCGCCGGCTCGAGACCGCCGGTATAGGGGCTGGGGACGAAGAAGCGCGAGCGATAGCCGAGAAAGCCGCGCGCGCGATGGGGCATGTCCACGCGCAGAGGCCTTCGGGCGCCGGAGGCGTCCGAGCCCGCAGCGGCCGCCGTGGACGGCTTTCGAGCGCTCAAGAACGACTCGGCCAGCGCGCGCCGTAGGCCACGGGCGCGTGGCTCGACGCGCAGCCACAGGAACGGCGGATAGCTGGCCGAGAGCGCAAGCAGCAGGCCGTCCTGTGGGCGCAGGGCGTCCACGAACAACAGGCACGGCTCCTCCACTCGCTCGCGGGTGCGCGAGCCGGGGCCGCGCGCGACGGCTCGTCGCGTGGCGAGCAGCTCCCGGCTGCGCCGCAGCGTGGCGTCGGTGTGCATGGTGCCGAGCGGGCCGCGCTCGTGCTCGGCCAGCAGATCCCGCAGGATCCGCTCGCTCTCGGTCTCACCGAGCCACTCGAGGCCGAGCGGCTCGAGCTCGGGGTCGCGGCGCAGCGCCGACATCCACTGCGCGAGGTCGTCGAGCCAGGCGAGCTGCTCGGGCGCCCGTACGCGCGGCATCAGCTCGGCGAACGCCGCATGCTCGCGCACGGGCGCGAAGCGAGGGTCTTCGGCGGCGTGCCGCCGGTGCCCGGGCTCGAGGCGGATCGCCTTGGTCAACCAGTCGGCGGCGGCATCGGGCCGGCCACGGCGGGCCTCGAGCGCGGCGCGCTCGACCATGGCGAGGTCGAGATCCTGCTCCTCGAGCACCGCGCGATCGAACGCGCGCGCGCCCTCGTCGAGGCGCCCGAGCTCGACCAAGAGCTGGCCGCGGTGCAGCCAGCGGGCGGCCGAGGTGTCGTCGAACGCGAGCGCCCGCTCGAGCGCAGCAAGGGCATCGGCATGGTTGCCCACGCACCAGTCGAGCAGGCCGCCGGCGTGCACGAGGTCGGCCGCCGACAGCAGGCCATCCTCGGACGCGGCCGCCTGCGCCTCTTCGAGGGCCTCGAGCGCCTCACCCATGCGGTCGGCCTCCCGCAGCACGCACGACTTGAGGTAGAGCGCGCGCGAGCGGCCGACCCCTCGCTCGGCCGCCTGGTCGAAGCAGATCACCGCATCGTCGGGTCGACCGGCGCGGTGCAGCAGCACGCCGCGCAGGAGCTGCTCGTCGGCAGAGAGGCCGTACGGCACGCGAGCATCGAGCCGCACGAGCAGCTCGGCGTCGTCCCCGAGGTCCAGGCCTCGGATCTCGGCCATGGTGGCCTCGAAGCAGGGGTCGTGCATGGGGGGCACGGGCGGCGGGATGTTACCCGATTGGATCCGGAAAGCTCCAAACCCGGCGGGAAGCCCGCTTGGGTCGTGAATATCGCAGTTTCACCACTCGAGCCATGCGACTCCACGAGCGCATGCAGGCAAGAGTAGCAGGCCGCTGCGGGCCCGGGCCACGCCCGGACCCTGCTACCATGCACGGACCCGATGGCCGATGACGAGGATGCGGTGCTCTCCGCGAATGCAGCGTTCTATGCTGCGTTCGCGCAGCGCGACCTCGCCGCCATGGATGCGCTGTGGACCCGTACGGGTCCCGTCTGCTGCATCCATCCGGGCTGGGGCGGGCTGCACGATCGTGACGCGGTGCTGGCGAGCTGGGCCTCGATCTTCGCCGGCGACGAGGAGCCTGCGATCCGCTGCATGGATCCGCGGGTCCGCGTGGATGGTGAGTCGGCCACGGTGATCTGCGAGGAAGTGCTGGGCGACGCACGCCTCGTCGCGACGAACGTGTTCGTGCGCGACGGCGACGGCTGGCGCCTGTGGCACCACCACGCAGGCCCAGTGGCCCGACGCTTGGCCCGGCGCCGCGAGGGCCCGCTACTGAATTGATTTATGGGGAGGCCGCGTCCGGCCTCCCCCCGCCTTGGGCGGGGCCCCCCTCCTCGCGGGCCCTTGCGGGCCTGCCGCTTCGCGGCCCGCCTCGGTGGGCCGGCGATTCTCCGGGTCGCCTTGGTGGCCGGGCGATCAATTCTCCTCTCCGGCTCGCCTCGGTTTGCCGGCGATCAATTCTCGGGGTCGCCCTCGACCTGCTTGGGCGGCGACGCGGCTGCCTCGACGGCGAGCCCGGTCGCCACCTCGGTCGCGAGCTCGGCCGGGTCGGGCGCGCTCGTGACCACGCCCTCGCGGAAGTGCCCCTTGGGATCGAGCATCCCGAAGAAGCGCGGCACCCAGTCGGCGGGGATCTGCTTCTCGGTCGCCCATGACCGAAGCTTGTCGGCCTTGCCGTCGCAGTTGCGCCACAGCACGAAGTAGAGGATCTCGGCGGGGTTGCGGACGGCCTTGAGGAAGGCCTCCCAGCTCCCGCCGAAGTGCTTGTCGACCTCGCGCTGGACGTCGACGTAGGAGCCGGCCTCGGAATCGTCAGGGCGCTGGGGGGTCTCTTCGCTCACGGGGTCACGCTATCAGATCTCGGGGCGCGTGGGATCCTGCCACGCCCACCGTTGCAGCTCGCCACGCTCGATGGCGCCCGATCCCGGGATCATGCGTGCCATTGCTGGAACCGGGGCTTCGGCACCAGGCCTGCATGGGCCTTGGTCATGCGCTACCGCTCGCTCCGCCGCTCGCTCGTTCGGCCCGGCCTGGCCGTGCTGCTGCTGTCGCTCTCCGCGTGCCCGGGGGACGACGGCGGGGGTGGCGGGGGCACCGAGACCGAGACGGGCACGGGCACGGGCACGGGGGACACGACCTCGGGCCTCGACTCGACGGGGGCCGAGAGCTCGGACACGGGCGAGCCGGCGGGCGTGGAGCTGGTGCCGTGCGATCCGCTGGCCGACGGCTCGTGCGAGGAGGGGGTGTGCGCGGGCCATCCGATCGCCGGGTTCTACTGCCGCCCCGCGTGCTCGAGCATGGCCGAGGAGGGCACGCCGTGTGGGGCCGACGACGTGTGCCTGCCGGTGCGCCCGGGTGCCACCGAGACCGCATGCTTCGACGTGCGAGAATGCGACCTGCCCACCGGCGAGGGCTGCAACCTCGCCGCAGGGGATAGCTGTGCGGCGGTGAGCCTCGATCCGCTGCGCACCGCCTGCGTGCCGGCGGGCACCACCGGCGACGGCCAGGCTTGTGCGCCCGCGGGCATGCTCGAGTGCGGGCCGGGGCTGGCGTGCCTGGGTAGCGACCTCGATGCGGGCACCGACGGTACGTGCGTGGGCTGGTGCGAGCCCGGGGCTGCGCTCCCGGAGGGATGCCCCGCCTGCGCTGCGCTGAGCGACGAGATCGGCACGTGCTCGGAGTGCACGGTGCTCGACGACCAGTGCCCCGCCGGCGCGCAGTGCCAGCTCGCCAACGAGCTGCTCGGAGGCGTGTGCGTGGGCGTGGGCCCGGTGGGGCCCTATCTGCCGTGCTCGCCGTTCGACGAGGCACAGGCGTGTCAGGAGGGCTTGCTCTGCATCGACGTGGACCCCGAGGCCGGCTCGATCTGCCTGCCCGCGTGCAATCCGATGGACCCGATGTGCACGGGTGAGGGTGAGTCGTGCGTGGACGTGGGCGTGCTCCTGCCGGGCGCGCCGTCGGGTCAGCTCGGCGTGTGTGCTGCGGTGGGCGTGACGATCTGCGATCCCATGGCCGAGCCGAGCGAGTGTGCCGCGAACGAGAACTGCCTCGACGTGGGCGGAGGCCTCGGGATCTGCGGGGCCACGTGCGACCCTGCGGAGGGCGACGCGGCCTGCCGCGCCGGCAACACGGCGTGCTTCCCCACCGACGGCAGCACGCTCGATCTGGCGCCGTTCCTCGAGGGCAATGGCGCGTGCGGCCTGGGCTGCGCCAGCGATGGCGAGTGCGGTGGCGGGACGTGCTTGCACCTCGACGGCCTCGACGTCGAGGGCCTGTGCGGGGCCACCTGCACCCCCGGCATGCCCGGTACGTGCGCGGCGGGGAGCGCCTGCGTGGCCACCCCCGAGGATGCGAGCGTGGGCGCGTGCATCCCCGGCGGCACCACCTGCAACACCGGCAACGTGGGCGAGTGCGGGGGTGGAGCGTGCATCCCGATGGAGGGCGAGCCGCTCGTGGGGATCTGCGTGGCCTCGTGCTTCGGCCAGGATCCGGCCGCGTGCGGCGGCATGCCGGCGCTGTGCCAGAGCAAGACCGACCCCACCTGGCACGAGGGCACCTGCATCGGCGGTGGGACGCCGTGCAACCCCATCATGGACGACTGCGGCCCCGGCCAGGCGTGCGGCGTGGTGGGCGGCTCCGCGTTCGGCGGACATTCGTTCCTGTGCGACGACGAAGGCCCGCTCGGCGAGGGCGACGACTGCAGCACGGACGGCGGCGACTGTGGGGCGGGCCTCGGCTGCCTCTCCGGCGCGTGCCGCCAGTGGTGCGACCCGCTGGCGCCCGATTGCACGACCGGGGCGTGCGTCGACGTGAGCGTGAACCTGTACTTGCCGGCGAATTCGCTCGGGGCGTGCCTGTGAGGCCGTGTCAGCGGCGATCCATCAGCCCGTCTTCTTGGGCAGCACGCGCCGCATCCATCGCATCCACCGCTTCATGGGCCGGCGGGTCCGGGGTCGGCCCGGCTCGACCTCGCAGGCGCGGAACAGCTGCTCGAGGTGCTGCGGCGGCAGCGGCTCACCGGCGCCGATGAGCACGAGCCCGGTCGACGGCGGCTCCTCGCCCCACGGCACGTCGAGGCACAGCTCCGCACGGCGGCCCACCACGTGCATCACGGCGCGCTTGCCCGGGTGCGAGGCGAGGTGCACCGTGCCCTTGGCCCGCACCACCTGCGGCGGCAGCTCGCTCACGGCCTTGCGCAGGCGCCGGGCCGAGAGCGGGCGCTCGCTACGAAACGACCACGTCCAGAACTCGGCACCGTGATCGTGGGGGTGATCATGGTGCTCGCCGGCCTCGTGCACGTGCACGTCCACCGGCGGCAGCTCGGCAAGCCGCGCAGGGTCGAACGCGGCCACGCCGAGCACCAGCGCCGGCGCGATGCGGCCGTGGTCGGCCCGCAGGATCCGGCGGCCCCGGGCACGCCGACGCACCCTGGCCTCGAGCGCCTCGAGCATGGCCTCGTCGACGAGGTCGATCTTGTTGAGCACGAGGATGTCGGCCGCCGCGATCTGTCCGCCGGCGACGATCCGCTCGCGACGCCCGAGCTGCACGTACCGCTCCACGTCGAGCACCACCACCACCGCATCGATGGTCACGAGCTCGCGGGAGGCTCGCTGCTCGAGCGTGGCCGCGACCCGGCGCGGGTCGGACACGCCGCTCGTCTCGATGATCACGTGATCGGGGGGCTCGGGCGCCGCGAGCACGCGCCCGAGCGCCTCGAGCAGGTCGCCCTGGATGGTGCAGCAGATGCAGCCGTTGCCGAGCTGCACCATGTCGCCCGAGACGCCCACGATGAGCGAGGCATCGACGTCGATCGAGCCGAAGTCGTTGACGATGACGCCGAGCCGCTGGCCCTCGGGCGCGTGCTTCAAGAGGTGGTTGAGCAACGTGGTCTTGCCCGCGCCGAGATACCCGCCGAGCACCGTCACGGGGACCGGTCCCCTGGCTCCGCGCTCGCTCGGCAGCCCTCCGCCCATCCGCGCACGGTGGTACCGGGCTGCCCGCCACGCGGTCAAGGGTGCAGGGACCTCGTGCGCCCTGCGTCACCCCGCCGCTTGCGTCGCCCCCGCAGCGCGCGCGACCATGGCCCGGACGAGGGGGTGGGCATGCGCGAACGGGGTGGGCTCTCGGGGTGGGCGATGGCGATGGTGCTGGCCGGCGGCTGCGGGGACGACCTGCCGGCCTCGGACATGGAGAGCAGCAGCGGTGGTACGACGGCCGCGGCCGACAGCACTGGCGCGCCACCGCCCGCCAGCAGCAGCAGCAGCAGCAGCGACGGCGCCGACACCAGCACCGGCGAGCCGTTGCCGCCCGAGCCACCGGTCTATGGCCAGTGGGTCAAGGTCGAGATCCCCGGCACGGTGTGTGGCAACGGCTCGCAGTACAAGTTCTTCGTCAACTACTCCGAGACCTCCGACGACATCATGATGATCTTCGAGCCCGGCGGCGGCTGCTGGGACTACGAGAGCTGCACGGGGCAGACCTCGCTCGGGGCCGCCAACCCCGACGGCATCGACGACCACCACCTCAACGGGTTCCTCGGCGTGCACACGCCGCTGCTCAACCGCGACTTCCCGAGCAACCCGGTCGCAGACTGGAACTACGTGTTCATCCCGTACTGCACCGGCGACGTGCACACCGGGCGCGCGGTCACGGTGTACGCCGATCCGGCGGGCATCGAGCCCGACCTCGAGTACCACCACAACGGGCACGACAACGTGGTGGCGGCGATCGACTGGATGGCGGGGCAGTTCCCGCAGATCCCGCGGATGCTGGTCACCGGCTGTAGCGCGGGCGGGGCCGGGGCCACCGCCAACTACTACTTCGTGCGCTCGGGACTCAACATCGAGCGTAGCTACCTGATGGCCGACTCGGGGCCGATCTTCCCGAATTCCACGTTCTCGCAGCCCTTGCACGCCAAGATCAACGAGTCGTGGCACGTGGACGAGGTGCTCGAGGAGCAGCCCGAGTTCGCCCCGCTCATGGAGGACTTCGGCAACATCAACACGGTGCTGGCCGACCAGTTCCCCGACGACCGGCTGGCGGTGGCGTTCTTCCGCCGCGACTTCAACTTCTCGCGCTACTCGTACGAGCGCTTCTACGAGCCCACCCCCACCAAGGACGAGATCCACGCGATGTGGTGGGACGACACGCAGAAGCTGATGACGCAGTTCGAGACCCGCGACAACCTCTCGTACTACATCCCGTACTGGCGCGCGTTCAACGACAGCCACTGCACGATGATCGGGATCAGCTGGGACGGCACCGAGATCCAGGAGGCCGACGTCGACCTCGGTGACTACATCGACCACGTGCTGAACGACGACGAGCCGCTGCAGAATTGGCTCGAGAGCGAGCAGCCCCAGGAAGACAATTGAGCCGCACGCGCTAGCGCGTGCGCCACAGCCAGCGAAACACGAGCAGGTGCCCCGCGAGCGCCGGGGCCACGCACATCGGCACGATCCAGCCGTAGGGGGCGTGGAACACCAGCAGCACCGGAGGGTCGTTGGTGAACGAACGGAACGGCACCGGGCTCGACAGCACCGCGATGCTGGCCACGGTGACGAGCAGGGCGAAGCCCACGAGGTTGAACAGCCACACGAGCGGGCGCGACGGGCCGCGTCGCCAGAGCACGAGGCCGAGGGTGAGCCCCAGGATGCCGGTGACGATGTCGAAGTTGCGGCCAACATAGGTCATCTGCACGGGGATGACGCCCTCGGCATACCAGCGGTGCAGCACGAGCTCGAGCGGGAGCCGGAACGCGTGGAAGCCCACCAGCGCCGCGACGGGTAGCCCGGCCACCAGGCGCGTGCCCGCGCGCGAGAACGCGAAGATCACCGCCGCGAGGTTGGTGCCGACCATGAAGAACAGCGCGCGAGGCGGCAGGACCGGGGCCTCGAGCACCCCCGAGGCCGAGGCCACCGCGGTGACGACGAGCCACACCACGAGCGCCGCGGCGGTGCCCTGCGTCCACCGCCGCGTGTAGTCGGGAGCCTCGCGCAGACGCGGCCCCGCGACGTGCGTACCCAGCACGATCATCACGACGACCGCGGCCACCACTCCCACGAACACCGCCGTGCTGGCGGTGGAGGGCTGCACCATGGGCGGGATCACGGGGACGACGGCGGGGACGAGCACGATGGCCTCGGTGGCGCTCATGGTCACCCAAGCCTTCGGCCTCGTACAGGAGGCCGCTGGCTCGTCGGGCCGGCCCCGATGGCGCGTCGGCTAGCCACGAGTGGCTCGGGTCGCCCGCAGCGGAGCCGTCAGTGACGACATAGGCGACAATGGTTCCGAGTACTTACAGCTGGCGAGGGTCTTGCTCAATCAGGCCATGGAACGCCAGCGATGCCCGCCGTGACACGCACTTCGATTTCCAACCCACAGTACCTCGCCGTCGTGCCCGAGATCCGCGCGGTCTCGTTCTCCACCGCCACGATCCGCTCGGGGCGCGTGGCCGTGGCCAAGATCGATTGCTCGGGCATACGTCCCCGCGACGTGTGCTGCGAGCCCGCACGACCGGGGTTCACGGTGGAGCTCTTGCCCAACCGCATCCGGCAAGGACGCTTCATCATCCTCGCGGTTCGCATCCACCGACAGCTCGGCACGCCGCGGGCGCTGTGCCTGCTGCGATTCAGCGGCGGGTCGGCGAGCGCGTTGGCCTCGCTCACCGTGCTGCCCGGGTAGGAACCGGCCCGCTCGCACACGACGAAGGGGCCGCCCCGCTTCAGGATGCGACCCCTCGATCGTGATTGGGAAGCCGGTCGTGCGAGCCGGACGCCCTGCGTGTCCGCGGACGCTCTAGAGCCCCGGCACGCCGCTGATCTCGACCTTGCCGTCCTTGCCGACCTTCACCTCGGTGTTGCCGGACTTGACGGTCTGCGAGCCGTCGGCGCTGTTGGTCACGGTGGCCTCGGTCCCGTCCTTGGCCTTGGCGTCGATCACCTGGCCGCCCGCACCGGTCTTGATCACGGCCTCGTTGCCGTCGTTGGACTTGGCGTCGATGGTTCCATCGGCCCCGATGACCGCGTTGTTGCCATCGGCCGACTTGGCATCCATCGAGCCATCGGCGCCCACGACGACCTGGTTACCGTTCGCCTTGATGGTCGTGGCACCGTCGACCCCGACGACCGAGCCGCCCGCGCCCTCGACCTTGACGGCGCCGTCCTTGCCTTCGACGACGACGGCCTTGCCGTCCTTGCCCTCGACGACGACCTTGCCGTCCTTGGTCTCGGTCTTCGCGTCCTTGTTCTCGGCTTTGTCACACCCTCCCGCGGCCAGCACCCCGACCATCGAGAGGACCGACAAGAGAGTCGACATCCTGGTGTTCATGCGGCGGATGGTAGGGGAGCGGCCCGGCGGAGGAAAGGGCCAGCTCCGAGAAAAAAATCAGCCCTTGCCGGCCTCGGGGACTGCCGGGGCAGCGGGGGCTGCCGGGGCAGCGGGGGCTGCCGGAGCTCCGGGCGCGACAGCGCCCCCCGGCGCGGCGCCCTCCGGCGCGGCACCACCGGGCGCGGCCGCTGCACCGGCGCCGGCCTCGACCTCCACGGTGATCGTGGACGCCCATGCGGGCCCGTACGAGCGATGGGCCCCATCGGCGAATTGCATGGTGAGCTGGTGCTTGCCGGGCGGGAGCTTGACGGTGGCCTTGATCGCCCCGTCGCCGTAGTGCAAGTGCGTCTCGTCCTTGGGGACGATCTCCATGTCGGCCATGGGCCCGGTGTCGATGAGCAAGTGATGGTGCCCGAACGCGGGGTCGCGCTCGGTTGCGCCCGCGGGCTCGATCTGCTTGCCCTCGACCCCGAACTCGACGTCGAACTGCTCGGGGAGCTTGGCACCGTTGGCCGGCTTGACGAAGAACACCTTGCCGCTGGCGACGGGTGCATCGGCCTTGGTGGGGGCCTTGCCGGCGTCCTTGCCGTCCTTGCCGGCCGGGGTGGCGAGGTCGGGGCGCTTGGGCTCGTCCTTCTTGTCGTCGCAGGCGGGGAGCACGAGCAGCGCAACGAGGGTGGAGATCACGACCGACAGCTTCATGGGCACCTCGGCCGGGATGGTAACGCAGGGCGGCCACGGGGCAAGGCAGGCCGGCGCAGGCGCGTCAGCCGACCGCGGGGCGTCGACCCGTGCCCGCCCACGACGAGCGCAGGCCCGCGGCCAGCTCGCGAGCACGGTGCAGCGCCGTCGCGAGCGCGGCCCGACCCCACCGAGAAGCCCCCTGGCCGGCCTGGCGCAGCTTGGTGGCCACGAACTGATCGACCACGGTCTCCTGCCGGCCCCGCGCGAGGTGGAGCGGCAGCTCGAGGAGCCGCGCCGGTCGCAGGGCGTACTGCACGGCGAAGAACCCGAGCAGCATGCCGAGCTGGACGAGGAGCAGCTGGCGCGCGTCGAGCCGCGGGTGGTGGCTGCGCAGCGAGCCGGCCGAGCGGAGGAGCGAGCCGTACAGCCAGCGATCGTCGTGCACGATGCGACCGGCTTGCTCGAGCCGCCGGTACTCCTCGCTGCCCGGGTACGGCGCGAACACCATGACCGACAGCGAGTGCAGGCCGCGGCGCGCGAGCGAGAGGCACAGCATCGCGCTCGCCCACAGCTCGGCCGGCTCTTCGTGCGGGAACCCGATGATCACGTTGGCCTCGGTGCGCAGGCCCGCCGCGACCGCGCCCTCGAGCGAGCGGAGCAGCCCCGGCAGCCGCACCTGCTTGCCGATGCGCGCGAGCAGCTCGGGGCTGCCGCTCTCGGGCGCGTAGCAGAAGTTGCGGCAGCCCGTGGCGTGGAGCCGCGCGGCGACCTCGGCGTCGATGGCCTCGGCGCGGGTACCCGAGGGGAGCTGCCACGTCAGCCGCAGCTCGCGGCGCTCGAGCTCGTCGCAGAATGCGAGGATCCAGCGCTTGGTCAGGAGCGCGGTGAGATCGTGCAGATCGAAGTTGTGGAGCCCGTGGGCGGCCACCAGCGCCTCGAGCTCGTCGACCACGCGCGCGGGGTCGCGTCGCTCGTAGCGGGTGGTCCACATCGACGGCGAGGAGCAGAACGTGCAGCGATAGGGGCAGCCGCGGCTGGTGAGCAGGGGCAGCGAGCGGCCGCGCGCCACGCCGCCGTGGCCGCGGTGACGCAGGTACGGCTCGAGCGGGAACAGGTCCCACGCCGGTGGCGGCAGGGTGTCGAGCGCCCGCAGCCGGGCCCGTGCCGCGGTGGCGGTGGGCGTGCCCCCGATGCGCAGAGCGAGGCCGGGCACCGCAGCGAGCGGCCGGCCGTGCGACCAGGCGTCGACGAGCTCGAGCATGGTCGCCTCGCCCTCGCCGAGCACGCAGGCATCGAGCGCGGAGCACTCGCCGAGCATGCGATCCCAGTAGGCCGACGCATTCTCGCCCCCGGCCACGAGCAGCGCCGCGGGCCGCTGGCGCCGGAGCTCGGCCAGGAGCTCGCGGAGGAGCCCCCACTCGTGCAGGAACATGTGGGTGACCCCGACCACGTCCACGTCGGCGGGCAAGCGCGCCACGATCTCGGCGGGGCGCAGGCCCTGGGCGACGAGCGGGCCGATGCCGGTGTGGAACGTCCAGGTCGAGCCCCAGGCCTCGCCGGGCGCGTCGATCACCGTCACGCGGTGGCCGGCGGCTCGCAGCGCTGCGGCCACGTAGGCCAGCCCCAGGCTGGGCACGCTGCCGAAGTAGCTGAGGCTCCGCGGCGCGGTGAGGGTGGGCGGCTTGATGAGGCAGATCGTCCGCGGCACGGCGACACGGGGCACCGGGTCGAGCACGGCGAGCGAGGCGCGGCGCATGCGAGCCTCCCTTACTCCATGAAGTAGAGCCCCAGCGCCACGGCGACGCTCACGATCGCGACGGTGATGAGCACACCGAGCAAGAAGCCCCACGCGAGCCGCGTGTCGGCGTTGGCCACGGGGCGGAGGCCCGGGTGGGCATTGGTGGGCGCCGGCCCGCGGCCGCGCGGGGTGGGCCGCCCGATCACGGGATGACCACCGGTCGTACCCACGACCGGGTGCCCGCCCGAGGACGGCACGCCGACGATCGGAGACGCGCCCGAGGGCGGCACGCCGACGATCGGATGAGCGCCCGAGATCACGGCGGGATGGCTGGCTGGACCCGTTACCACCGGGTGCCCGCCCGAGATCGCCATGGGGTGGCTGCCCGGCATCACTGGCGGCTCGGCCGTCGGAGGGGCGGTGGACCCTCGCTCGGGCGCCACGACGGGCACGGTTCCGGGGCCGTCCATCGAAGGGCCGCTCGAAGGGCCGCTCGAAGAACCGGTGGAGCGATCGTCGAGCGGCCTCGCGATGGGTGCGGTCGCGAGCTCGCCCGCCACCGCGCTCGTGGCCGGCATCGGAGGGCTACCGGCGGGTGTGAGCACGCCTCGACCTCCCGCCGAGCCGGCCGGTGCGCTCGCGAGGCCGACGCGAGGGATGGCCCATGCGTCGAGTGAAGGGCCACGGATGGCCGCGGGCAGCGCAGGAAACGGCTCGAGCCCCGCGGGCGGGCGGATGCTGGTGAGCCCGCCGGTGTCGACCGCCTCGACGGGCTCGGGAGCGCCGAGCGAGAGCCTCGCCGTGATGCTGATGGCTGCGGCGGGCTCGTCGGATTCGTCGAGCGCGAGGAGCTGGGTGCGGTCGACGGCGTGGTCCGGGTGCCCGCCGCCGGGCAAGACGACGGTTCCCCAGCCACTATCACCTGCGCGCAGCGGCAAGGTCTCGCCGCCGGGCGCTGCTGGGCCGGTGGACAAGAGCACTGTCTCCTCTTGGGGCGCAGCCTGGGCGAGCCGTGGTGCTTGACGAGCCGATCCGAGCGGCCCCGGTCGCACGGGGCCCACGGCGGCGGGCGGGAGCAACGGCTCGCCTCCATGCACCGACGTGACCTCCTCCTCGTCCTCTTCCCTCACGCGCTGCGCTCCGCCTCACGCCCGGTTCATGCCATCGAAAGCCGCTGAGGCCCGAGCTCAGCCCGCTTCCTTCACGGGCGCCGCTGCGCGCTTGGCGGTCCAGCGCCGGCCCATGGGGGTGTCGTCGGGATCGTCGGTGGTCTCGAAGAACGTGATGCCCTCGGGGCTGGCCTTGGGGCCCTTGCGCACGATCTGGTAGACGTTGCCCACGAACGGCCGCGACAGCCACTTTTGGTAGTTGGCCGCCGGCTGCACGTTGTAGCGGTAGTCGACGTTGGCGCTCTGCGAGAGCAGCGTGCGCAGCAAGAGGCCGTTCTCGGCGAACTCGAGCGCACCGATGTTGGTCTTGAACTGCTTGGGGTAGCGCTTCCAGTACTGCTCGGCGTTGCTCAGGTAGAGCACGCGGATCGGCATCCCGAGCTGCTTTGCGGCCTCGGCGAGCGCGAGCACGCCCTTGTCGGCGTGGAGGTCGACGATCATCGGTCGCATGCGGCGCTGCTCGACCATCATGCGCACGTAGTCGTACTGCGCCTGGTCGTCGAGGAACGTGGGCACACCGGCCTTGGCCATGCGCCGGTTGACGTAGGCGAAGCGCGTGCTGATGCGCTGCCACGAGTTGCGATACCAGTAGCGCATGTGCCAGGCACGCTTCTCGTCGGGCGCGGCGGCGTCGATCACCGCGTAGGCCTGCTCGCGGTTCTCCTTGGCCCACAGCGCCACGAACTCGGCCGGGGTGGGGCTGGCGAGGATGAACACGCGGTAGAGCTCGTGGATCTCCTTCACCGCGGGGTCGTAGTCGGTGAGCCACACCAGCTCGAAGCGCGCCCAGCCCGTGAAGATGTAGGCCTGATCGGTGCCCACGCCCATGTAGGCGCCGCCCTGGTCGGCCGAGAGCGTGGCGTGGAAGGCATCGAGGGTCTTCTCGTTGCCCGAGAGGTAGTGGAGGTTGGAGAGCTCCTCGGTGATGCCGCCGCGCCACTCGGGGGCCGCGTCCTCGGGCGAGCCGTAGAAGATCGCGAGCTGTTCCTCGGTGAGCGGCGCGAGCGTGCCGGGCTCGCCCTTGGCCGGCTCGGCCTTGGCGGCGGCGTCGGGCTCCGCCGGCTCTTGCTTGGTCGGCTCGGCCTTCACGGGCTCCGCCTTCTTGGTGGGCTCGGCCTTGGCGGGCTCGGCCTTCTCCGCGGCCTCCGCGGGCTCCGCAGCAGCGAGCGCCTCGGGTTTGGGCTCGGTGGCCTCGTGGCCGCGGCAGCCGCCGAGCCAGCCGAGCCCGCCGAGCCAGCCGAGCCAGCCGATCATGGCCAGCGCGAGCGCGGCGTGGCGCGGCGCGGTGGCCCGGGCCGAGGGGAGGGACGCAAGGGGCAACGCGCGGCGGACGGACGCGGACATCGTGGATTCTTCCGCGGCATTGTGCCCGGGTCCCCGCGGCTGCGGTAGGGTGGTCGCCGATGTTGGCCGCCCTGCCCTGGGACCTGGCGCCGCACCTGCCGTGGTCGCCCCTACGAAGCCCGCTCGAGAAGTGGGCCGTACAGCCCTCGTTCGTGATCGGCGAGTACCTGTTCTACGCATGCGCCGCCGTGGCGCTGTGGCACGCCCGCCGGCATGGACGGGCGCACGTGCTGGCGTGGGTGGCCGCGCTGCTCGCCGGGACCGCCAACGACCTCCTGTTCATGGCGCTGCCGCTGGTCGACAACTTCTGGCAGGCGCAGGGCACCATCATGCTCACGCCGCGGCTGCCGCTCTACATTCCCTGCGTCTACGTCTGCTTCATGTACTTCCCGACCGTGGCGGTGTGGCGGCTGGGCCTGCCGCGGATCTCGGCCGCGGCGCTCTCGGGGCTGTGCGGCGAGCTGTTCTATGCGCCCTACGACATCGTGGGCGCCAAATTCCTGTGGTGGACCTGGCACGACACCGATCTGCCCATCGCCAACCGGCTGCTCGGGGCTCCCGTCGGCAGCTCGATGTGGGTGATCACGTTCGTGTTCGCGTTCTCGCTGCTGCTCGGTACCGCGCTGCGCAAGGATCCCGACGCGAGCGGCCGGACGATCGCCAAGGCCATCGGGCTCACGGCCGGGCTCTCGTCGCTGCTCATGATGGTGCAGATGCGCGCGCTGCAGCTGTTCGACGACGGCCTGCCGGGCCCGCGGGGCCTGCTCGCGGTGTGCGCGGTCTACCTGGGCCTCGTGGCCTGGGGCTGGCGCAGGCGCCAGTCCCCGCCCCCGCTGCGCGCGAGCGATCGGCCGCTGCGGCTCGCCGCGATCGTCTACTTCTGCACGCTCGCGGGGATCATGGCCACGTTCGACCCCGGCACGCATCGCAGCGCCTCCATGCACCAGACCTACGGCCCCTGTCACGTGGAGGCCAAGGACATCATGGGGCTGACGCGCTACCAGTACGTGTGCGCGGAGGACTTCGACGAGGACTACACGTTCGAGTGCGTCGAGGGGCGGCCCGAGCCGCACGCCGAGTGGTACACGGTCTGCGGCAAGCCGCACGCCGCGTTCGGGCGCTTCATGGCGGGTATCGCAATGCTGTGCGCGCTGGGGGTGGCGATCTACGGCTGGCTCTTGCGGGAGGTCAGGCGCGCGGGGTGAGCCGCACGCGGTAGCTCTCGAGCCCGCGGTTGAACGGAGGCGTGTACCGCCATGCGGGCGGGCGATCGAGCGCCTCGATGCCCGCGTAGCGCCGCAGCAGCGTCTCGAAGAACACGTCGGCCTCAAGCCGGGCCAGCGCCGCCCCCAGGCAGTAGAAGATGCCGGTGCCGAACGCCACGCTCTTGCGGGCATTGGCGCGGGTGATGTCGAAGCGCTCGGGATCCGGGAACACCTCGCCATCGTGGTTGGCCGCAGCCAGGCACACGAAGATCGGCTCGCCCGGTCCGATCGCGACGCCGCCGATCTCGATCGGATCGGGCGACATGCGGACCATCGCGCCGGCGGGACCGTCATAGCGCAGCATCTCCTCGATGGCGGCGCTCCGGAGCGTAGGCTGAGCGCGCAGCGCCGCGAGCTGCTCCGGGTTCTCGAGCAGCGCGGCCAACCCGTGGACCAGCAGGCGCGCGGTGGTCTCGTGGCCGGCAAACAGCAGCAGGCTGCAGTTGGCGACGATTTCGTCGTCGTCGAGCACCAGGCCCTCCGCCTGGGCCTGCACCAGCACGCTGAGGATATCGCTGCGGGGCTCCGCGCGGCGAGCCGCCACGAGCGGCCGCATGAACTCCGACATCTCGAGGATGCTGCGCTGGGTCTCGAGCATTCGCGCGAAATCGTTCTGGACGAACAGCGCGGTGATGTTGCGTGACCAGCCTTGGATGCGCTCGTCGTTTCCTGCGGGAATGCCCAGCATATGGGTGATGACGGTGGCCGGGAGCGGGTAGCCCAGCTGCGAGACGACCTCGACCTCTCCGTCGGAGGGGAGCTGGTCCAGGAGCGCGTCGAGGGTGGCTTGAGCGATGGGTCGGAACGCCTCGACCGTGCGCGGCGTGAAGTAGCGGTTGAGCACGGACTGGAGCCGAATGTGGCCTTCCATGCCCGCATTCGTGATCCAGCGGCCGAGCGAGGCGAGCAGCGGATCGAGCTGGGCGCGTTGCTCGGGTGGCAGCCGTTGGATCCGCATGGTCGAGTTCATCGGCCGCAGCCCGCCGCTCTTGAGCACGCCTTGGACGTCGGCGTAGCGGCTGAGCACCACGCCGCGCAGCTGCTCGCTGCGATACACCGGATCCTCGCGTCGCAGCCGCTCGAGCAGCGCATACAGGTTCGGGCCCAGGCCGGGATCGAGGAAGTCGTAGGCGTTCTTGGACACGATGGGCGAGCGTATCGCGACGGGCCCCGAGCCCGCTGCCGAAATGCGCACCACCAGCGAACGCGCGTTTCCGGCGCTACGCACTCTCGCCGGCTTGCTCGCCTGCGTCCTCGCGCGGCGCGGCCGCGGCGGTCTCGGCTTCGAGCTCGGCCTCGGTGCGACCTGCCCCGGGGTGATCCTTGAGCACGCGGAGCCACAGCGGGAACAGCTCGGCCAGCTCGCGCGCCGCTGCGGCCGGTACGATCGCGTGGGCGAGCCCGTGGTTGCCCATGTACGCGACCAGGCCGGCGCTGCCGTCCGTCACCCCGCCGAACACGTCGGGCTCGAGCACCAGGCGGCTGATCTGGCCCTTGGCGGTGGAGAAGTGGAAGGTCTGCGCTTGCTCGGTGGGCGGTCGCGCCGGGTCATCGAGCCGCACGCGCTCGACGAAGCGCCGCACCGCGTCGTACTGCTCGCCCTTCTTCTGCTGCCGGAGGCTCGCCACGGCCAAGCGGGGCGCACCACTCTTGCCGCCCGCCTTGCCGCCCGCCTTGCCGCCCTGGCCCTTGCCACCCGACCGGCCGCCCCCACCGCCGGTGGCCTTGCGCGGCCGTTCGGCGCGCTCGATGTCCTCCTTGGTGACGAGACCGGCGGCGGCGAGCTTGGACTTGAGGTCGAGCATGGCGAAGGGGTCGTCGATGATAGCAGGCCCGTGCTATTGGCTGGGGCGTGCGAAGCGTGGGCACGGTGACCACGAAGGCGCCGCGGGGGCGTTCCTGCGCGAGCTGGGGCCTGTGGCTGGCTCTCGTGCTGGTGCCCGTGCGGGCCCTCGGGAGCGGTCCACCGGCCGACGCGACCAGTCGAGCCGCAGCGCCTCCCACCGCAGGGGCCGCCGAGGTGGGCACCGGCGTCGAGATCGAGCCCCATGCGATCGCGCCGACGCCTGCGACGGCCGAGCCTGCGATCGATCCCGATGCGCAGCGTCGGCAGAGCTGGGCCGGGTGTGCGCGATACGTGGAGCCCTGCACGCGCTCGCGCGCGGCTCGGGTCCTGCTGCTCTCGCTGGGCCTGGCCGGGGGCGCGATCTCGGCGGGGCTGCTGTTCGGGCTGGGCGATCGCCTGGTGCAGACCGATCCCGCCACGCTGCTCGTGGGCGCGGGCACGCTCGCGGGGGTCGGTGCGATTGCGGGCGCGATTGCGGGGCGCCTCGGGGCCGACGGGCCGGCGCTGCCCGATCGCCTGCGCCCGGCCACCGTCTCGCTCGCGCAGTCGTACACGGGGCCGCGGTTCCTCGACGAGGTGCCGGCCCACGCCACGCTGCTGCGCTTTGCCCCCAACCTCTATCTCCCCAACCATGCTTCCGTACCCGGCGGGGCCGCACGCCTGCGGTTGTTCGGGCACGTGGGCGGGTGGCTGGTGCCGGTGCGCGAGGTGGATCCGCGGCCGCAATTCACCGAGGTGCCCGCCGGCCAAACGGGTACCGCGCCGTCCGTGCTGCGGCAGCGTCGCCTCAGCATCGGGCTGGGGGTCGACCTCGCGGTGCCGCTGCCCTACCCCGTGCTCGCGCCGCGCCGCTCGGCACGGCTGGGCCGGGCAGAGCTGCGCTGGCGGCCCGAGCTGCAGATCCGTCGCGATCGGTTCGCGCCGGGCACGTCGCAGGCGACGATCCTCGAGCGCACGATGCTCCTGCCGCTCACCGTGGGCGTGCGCTGGCACCTGTCGGCACGCCAGCGCCTCACGCTCTACGCGGGGCCGCGGTTCGACATGGTCGCGTTCTCCGATCGCGGATCGGACCGGCTGCGCCGTGGCGGCGCGCAGATTGGACCGCTCTACGGCGAGGCCTGGTACGATATCGACGTGCCGCTCACGGGCCGGCCTCGCCGCGACGCGCGGCCGCGCAAGCTCGATGCCAATGGCCAGCTCACGCTCGGATACATCCATGCGAAGCTCGACGGCCAGGGCTTCGACTTCGGGCCGGTGATCGGCTTCCTCGGGCCGATCCACGTCGGCTGGGCCACGCGCCTGCGGCCCACCGGAGCGTCAGGGGCCGCGCGAGTTGCTGCTCAAGTGGGCGCGTTCGCCCGCATCGGCAGCACCACGACCGTGGGGCTCGAGCTCGGGCTCGTGGCGCCGGATCTCCACCTGCGCGGGAGGGGCACGCGATGAGCCGGCACGTGCTCTCGGCGCTTTCGGTGCTCGCGGCCACGCTGTCGCTCGCGGTGCTCGCGAGCTTCGTGCCCGGCTGCGTGCAGCCAGAGTGCACCTCGCCGCTCTACAGCATCGCCGAGTGCCGCGTGATCGCAGAGAATCAGCACGCACGCCTGCGTACCTCGCAGGGCGTGGAGCTGCGGTTCCAGGAGCCCGACGCGCGCGACGACGCGAGCTGGGACGCGCGGGGCCTCGTGCAGGAGCTGCCCGATGGCTCGCTGGAGGCACGCGTGGCGGGGCTGGGGCGCTTTGCGCTGTCGATGCGCGCGCCCGAGGACGTGGACGTGACGCTACGGCTGCGGCTGACCAACGTCGATCCCAGCGCCACGATCGGCGTGGGGATCGCGGGGCTCGAGCTGCTCCAGCCCACGGATCCCGCGGGCGGCACCACCAGGGAGCTCGAGGTGCCTATGGCCGCCGGGCAGATCCAGTGGGTTCGCGGCACCCGGGAGTGTGGTAGCCGCTACCGCTTGACGGTGCTGGGCGACATCCAGACCAACCCCACGCAGTTCGAGCGCATCGTGGACCACCTGCACGCAGAGAGCCTGGCGGCCGAGCAGGCGGGCGAGCCGATCGTCGGCCTCGTCATCGTCGGCGACCTCACCGAGTCCTCGCGCGACGACGAGTTCGAGACCCTCCGCGAGATCCTGGCCCGCGTGCCGTTTCCCGTGGCCGTGACTCCGGGCAACCACGACATCTACCGCCCCGCGCGCCCGTACTACAACCTCACGTTCGGGCCCGGCAATCATGCGTTCGACGTGTGCGGCGTGCACGTGGCGCTGCTCGACAGCGGCAGCGGCTCGATCGCCCGCTCGGTACAGGCGCGGCTGCCCGAGCTGCTCGATCGCGGGGACTCGCAGTTCCTCGTGGTGGGCATGCACCACCCGCCATACCCGGGGCTCACGGGCTCGGGATGGTCGGCAGAGGATCGCGCGGCGGCGCTCTTGGCCGAGGTCGCGCGCGAGGAGGCGGATCTCGTGGTGGCGGGGCACAACCATGCGCTGCACGAATTCTCGGAGATCCCCGTGGGCGACGTGAGCGTGCGCGAGATCATCGTGGGCACCGGTGGCGCGTACCAGGGCCTGGGCGTGCCGCGGTATGGGTACCTGCGGCTCGTGTTCGACGACGAGGCGGGCACGATGGACGCGTGCTTCGTGGAGGTGCCGCCGTCGGGGTATGCGGGACCGCAGAGCGAGCCGCTCTCGCGGCTGCCGTATTGTGACGAGGCCTGACCGGCCTATTGTGACGAGGCCTGACCGGCCGCGGCGCGGCGGGCCTCGGCGGCCTTCCAGCGGCGGTAGAGCGGCGTCGCCTCCGGATCGCCCTCGCTGCGAAAGAAGCTCAGCACGCCCTTGACGTACTCCGGACGCCCGGTGATGTCGTAGACGTTGCGCACGTACGGCGCCTGCAGCCACTGCACGTAGTTCTTGGCCGGCTGCACGTTGTAGTGGAAGTCCTTGTCGATCGACACGCGGAGGAGCGTGCGCAGCAGCACCGCATCGTCGGCGAGCGGCAGCGCGGCGATGTTGGTGCGGTACTGCGGGTCGTAGCGGCGCCAGTACTGCTCGGCGTTGCTCAGGTAGAGCACGCGGATCGGCACCTCGAGCGTGCGCGCGGCCTCGGCAATGCCCGCCACCGCCTCGTCGTCGAGCAGATTCGCCAGCATCGGCCGGATGCGGCCCTCCTCGAGCATCGTGCGCATGTGCTGGTAGCGCTCGAAATCGGTGAGGTAGCAGGGCAGCTCCACCTTCCGCATGCGCTGCTCGACCTTGCCGAGGCGCTTGTCGATCTCGGCGCGGTACGTCGTGTACGCCAGGACGAGCTGCTTGGCGCGCGCGGGCTCGGTCTCCGCCTCGAGCAGCGCCTGCGCAGACGCGCGGCCGTCCTTGCTCCACAGCACGAGGAACTCCGCGGGCGTGGCCGCGCCCATGAAGAACCGGCGGTAGAGCTCGTGCACCACCTGCACCTCCGCGTCGTAATCGACGAACCACGCCACGTCGGAGCGTGCCCAGTCGACGAGCAGGTAGCCCTGGTCGGTGCCCACGCCGAGGTAGCCACCCCCCACGTCGGCGATGTGCGGGTGCCACAGATCGAGCGTGCGCTCGTTGCCGGTGATGTAGTGCTCCTCCTCGTGCATGCCGAGGATCCCGTCGCGCTTTTGCGGCACGTCGTCCTCGGGCGAGCCGAACAGGATCGCGCGCTGGGCCGCGGTGAGCGGGCCATCGGAGACGACACGGAGCGACTCGAGCTTCGTCGCGGGCTCCGGCTCCGGCTCCGATGCAGGCTCGGGTACCGGCTGCTCCACCGCCGCAGGACCGATCGGCGGCGGCTTGGTCGCGACGGGCGCGGGCTCGGGCGGAGTCGAGGCTCCCTTCGGCCCGCAGGCCAGGAGGAGCAAGAGAGGGAGGGCGAACGCGCGAGCTCTCGGGGTGGGCACGGCAGCCGCAATTGGCCGCGGTCCACGGCCGAGCGCAAGACCCGGGCGAAATCCGTCCCCGTGCCGCCTGCAAGGCCTGCGGGCGCCAGGAGACCCCGATCGCGAAACGCTCCCGCTGGTCCGAGCGTTCGCGTCGATCCGCGGTACGCTTGGCCGAGATGTCGAGCGCAAGGTGCGGGATCCTCGTCGGGGTATGGGTGCTGCTCGCCGCATGCGGCGACGACATGGGCGGTTCGGACGAGTCCGAGTCTTCGGCCGACGGCCCGAGCGCCAACTGTGGCAGCGCGACGCATCCCACCTACATCATCATCGAGACCGAGGACGACCTCGCCGAGCTCGACGGCGTGCGAGCGATCCAGGGCGAGCTACAGATCAATCGCACCAGCTTCACCAACCTCGACTTCCTCGGCTGCATCGAGGAGGTGGGCGGAGAATTCACGATCTACGGCAACGCCGAGCTCACCGACCTCTCGGGCCTCGACCACCTCGCGCGGCTGGGGGCCGGGTTCATCTTCTCCGAGAACCCGGGGCCCACCGAGCTCGACGGGCTACCGGCGCTCGTCGAGGTGGGGGGCAGCGTGGTGATCCAGGGCAACCCCAACCTCACGGGAATCCCCGGGATGACCTCGCTGGCCACCATCGGCGGCGCGCTCAACATCCGTGACAACGACGTGCTCGAGCACATCGACGGCCTGCGTGGATTGCGCACGCTGGGCACTCAGTTCGCGGTCACGCACAACCCTTCGCTGTGCATCTCGAGCGTGAACCACGTAGGCGCAGGGATCACCGATCCCGCGGAGCCACGCGACGACTGGTCGAGCCGGGCGAACGACGACAGCTGCTGAACGGGCGTCGAGCTCCCAGCCGACCTTCGTCGGCCTTCACCCTTCTTGCTCGACGAAGACATCCTCCGCCGATGCTGCCGTGACCGCGCGATCGAGCCAGCGGAGCAGCTGTTGCTCGTCGCGGCTCGACGTCATTCGCTCGCGTGCCGCCTCGGAGATCGGCACGGCTCGTCGTTCCAGCACACGGAGCACGGCCCGGACCAAGCCCGCCGTGCGCCCCTCCAACAAGCCCGCCGTGCGCCCCTCCAACAAGCCCGCCGTGCGCCCCTCCGTGATCAGTGAATCGGCAATCGAGATGAACATCTCCTTGGGTCTCCCTTCGATGGCTCCTTCGACGAGCGTACGCACCGGCGAGCCCGGCTCGAACCCACGTAGCACGTAGGTCAATAATGCACGCACGTCGTTCGTTGCAAGTGGCTCTGGTTGACTCAGGAGCACGTCGAATAGCGGTACGAGCGTGGCCAGTCGAGCTTCGGTGAGCGAGCCCGGGTTTCCGTAGGCGTAGAGGAAGGCGCGTGTGAGCTCGACCAGCGCCAAGGTGGCCGAATCAGCCTCGGGATCATCGAGGACCGAGCCAGAGAGATCGTCGACATAGGCATGAGCCTCGATGGGGCTCGGGAAGCACTCACGAAGGCGAGGCGAAACATCGAGGACCGTCGAAAGCTGAGTCGGTGTGCTCCAGGCCGGCGGCTGGACGAGGAGGATGGGCACGACGAGCGGGAAGACGGTCGCCTTGGGGTGATCGGCGAGGTGCTCGTGCCAGATCTCGCTCGCGCAGGTGATGGCCCGCAGTGGAAACGAGCTCGCGGGTGTCACGACGAGCACCCGTGCTCACTCGAGCACCCCCCGCACGTGCCGCAGCACGTCGACATACGACAAAATCCCCACCAGCTCGTCGCGGTTCCGATCCACCACCGGTAGCGCCCCCACCCCGTACTCGAGCATCAGATCGATCGCCGCCTTCACGGTCTCGCTGGGCTCGAGCGTGACCACGTCGGTGTTCATCACGTCGGCCACCGGCGTGTCCAAGAGATCGTCGGCGTACTCCGGGTTCTGGATCTCCTCCATCACCGGCAGCCGGTACTCTCGCAGATCCCGGTCGCTCACCATGCCTGCGAGCCGCTTGCCCTCCAGCACGGGCAGGTGCCGGATTTCCTGGTCCTCCATTCTCGCCAGCGCCTCGCGCACGCTGTCGGTGGGTTTGATGGTGACCAGCGCGGTGGTCATCAGCTCCTGAGTCTCCATACCAAGAGCCTGCGCCGCCACGGTGCCACCGCTCTGCGCAAAACCTGCACCAGACGCGAACGCGGCGGCCGCCGCGGCGGCGCCTCGGCCGCTCACTCGGTGACGATCGACATGAAGTTGTCCGCGATCACCCCGTGCCCCTCGGGGTTGGGATGGATGCACGTGAGGTCGAACCACCGTGGCGTGCCCGGTCCGCGATAGCACGGCGACTCGGGATCCTCGTTGCCGAACCCGTGCCCGCAGAACGTCTCGAGCAGGAACAGCATGTCGGTCTGGGTGTCGACCGCGATCGACATGTACTGCTCGTTGGCCCAGAGAATCAGCTCGGTCAGCGCCTCGGGGTTGGGCACCGGCTGGTCGAAGCCGGCGAGGCCCGACACGTCGCACGACATCACGTCGGCGGTGCCGTCGGTGAACTCGTAGATGTTGGCGAACAGCACGTACACCCCGTTGGGGAAGCGGCCGGGCTCGGTGAGCCACTCCACCGCCTCGCGCTCGAGCGCCACGAACTCCATCGTGTTGGCCCACAGCTGGTCCATCGGCACGCCGTCGATCGCATCCTGGGCGAGCGAGCTGATGTCGTTGCCGCCCATGGTCATCACCACCAGCGTGCGGAGATCCAGGCTCTCGGCGGGGAAGCAGGTCTCGAGCTGGTTGCCCATGCCGTTGAGGTCGTCGTTGCGGGCGCCCCAGCGCGCACAGCTCGAGAAGTCGCCCGCGGTCATCTGCGCAGCCGTCCCGTTGAACGGGTCGGGCGCCTTCCACAGGAACTCCGCGACCGCATCGCCGTAGGACAGCGAGTATTGGTCGCGCAGCATGTCGCCGAGCAGCGCGCGATAGGTCTGCTGCGGCAGCGTGGGGCGCGAGCCCACCGTGATCGAGTCACCAAGGAACACCACGCGCTCGACGTCCTCGATCGTCTGGTGGTTGGTACCGACGCAGTGGCTGCCGATGACCGGCATGAACTGGTCGTAGTCGGGCAGCATCGAGGTCTCGTTGACGAACTGGCCGTCGAAGCACTCCTCGAACGTGTCGGGCGGGTCACCGGTGGAGCTCGACTCGCTGCCCTCGCTGCTGCTGGCGCTGCTGCTGCTGCTGCTGCTCGTGCCGTCGCCGCTGGTGTCGGCCACGCCGGTCGTGGTGGCCGGGGCCGTGGTGGAGATCGGGCCGTCCTGCCCGTGGGTCGAGTCGGCGGAGCCCGTGCTGCCCGTGCCCGTGGCGCCCGCGGTGCCGTCGGCCGCCACGTCCGGGTCGTTGCACGCACTACACACCAGCGCGGCTCCGAGCCAGCCGATCGCTCGGATCCAACCCTGGCTCGGCCCTCGTCCTCCGCTCTCCCCGCTCCCCCCGCCCAACCGTCGCATGGCAGCAACGATAGGGCCCCCGCCGCGCCGCGAGCAACGGCGGATCGAGAGCCGCGCTCCGCCGGCGACCGCGTAGGTTGCGCGGATTCGTGGATTGGTCCGGACAAACGCCGCCCCTTGGTGTCCAATCGGCTGCGATGTCCCGCCGCGTACCGTCCCTTCCCTCGCCTCCGCTCCTGCTGCTCGCCGCCCTCGCGCTGCCCGCTTGCGGAGACGATGGTGAGCAGGAAGGCTCGGCGGACGACACGGGCCTGCCGATCCCGCCGCTGACCAGCGACACCGGCAGCGACACCGGCGTCGCGACCCTCGGCGATGCGACCGCGACCGCGGGCAGCGGGCTCGACTCCACCGGCGGCTGCCCCGAGCCGCTGGTGTGCGGCGACGCCTGCTGTGCCGAGGGGGAGCTGTGCACCGATGGCCAGTGCGTGCTCGACTGTGGCATCGAGCCCCCATGCGGCGACGTGTGCTGTGGCACCGAAGAGGTGTGCTACGTGGGCCAGTGCATCGTGCCCGGCGGCCCGTGCAGCGCGGTCGCGTGTGCCACCAGCGTCACCTCCGACTGCGAGGCGAACGAGATCTGCGATGCCCAGCTCGGCCAGTGCGTGCCCAACCTCGCCGACCCGAGCTGCGCGTTCGAGCCGGAGATCGGGGTGTTCGACCCGGTGCCGCGCTTCACGTGGGGCGTGCGGGCGGCGCGGGACTGTGCGCTCGGCTGCCAGAAGGAGGAGGTCTGCAACGCGATGACCAACCTGTGCGAGCCCACGTGGCCGCACATCACCATCGCCGACGACGACTTCCCCGACCACTATCAGTGCGTGATGTCGCCGATGGTGGCCGACCTCGACGCCGACTGCACGCCCGAGATCGTGTTCAACACCTACAACGCCTCGAACTACACCACGGGCGGGATCCTGCGGGTGATCAGCGGCAACGACGGGAGCCGCGTGTGGACGCTGTCGGATCCGGCCTACCGCACCGACCCCGGCTCGCACCCGGCGATCGGCGACATCACCGGCGACGGCACGCCCGAGGTGATCGTGCCGGGCGAGGGCAACACCCTCATCGCGGTCAACGGCGATGGCTCCGTGCTGTGGGAGTCGGCGGCCTACAGCAGCGACTCGGGCAAGAGCGGCGGGCCGTCGCTGGCCAACTTCGACGGCGCCGGGCAGCCCGAGATCGCGTTCGGTCGCAACATCTTCGACGCGAGCGGCAACCTGGTGTGGAACGTGAATTCCGGCCCCGCCGGCTCCAACGGCAGCGTGGGCCCGCTGCCTTGCGTGGCGGATCTCGACGGCGACGACCGCCCCGAGATCATCCTCGGCGGCACCGCCTACACCTTCACCGGCACCGTGGGGGTCGACTTCGCGGGCTTGCTCTTGTGGACCGGCGCGGCGGCCAACGGCTACTGCGGCGTGGCCGACTTCGACCTCGACGGCGTGCCCGAGGTCGTGAACGTGCAGAGCGGCACCATCTACCTCTACGACGGCCTGACCGGCGTAACGGTGGGCTCGCTCCCGATCCCGGCCGGCGGCGCCGGTGGCCCGCCCAACATCGCCGACTTCGACGGCGACGGATTTCCCGACGTGGGCGTGGCAGGCGGCAACCGCTACATCGTGGCCCAGTGGACCGCGGCCGGCGGCATGACGCAGCTGTGGGACGCGGTGACGCTCGACGGCTCGTCCCAGCGCACGGGCTCGTCGGTGTTCGACTTCGACGGCGATGGCCGCTCGGAGGTGATCTACGGCGACGAGCTGTTCCTGCGGATCTACCCCGGCGTCGAGCCGGACTGTGCCATCGGCGGGCCCGGCTGCGACGGCGACATGACCGACGACGAGATCCTGTTCATCGACATCAACTCGTCGCGCACGCGCAGCGAGTACCCGATCATCGCGGACGTCGACGGCGACTTCAAGGCCGAGCTCGTGTTCAGCACCAACAACGAGTCGGCGCAGGGCAGCACCGGCGACGCGGGCGTGGAGGTGTTCGAGGACCGGCTCGACAACTGGGTGGGCACGCGCGCGATCTGGAACCAGCACACCTACCACATCACCAACGTGTCGCTCGACGGCTCGATCCCCGTCGTAGAGGCGCCGAGCTGGGCGAGCGAGAACAGCTACCGGCGCAATGGCCAGGGCGACCTCGAGCAGCTCTGCGCGCCCGACCTCGTGGCCGCCGACCTCACGATCCCCACGCTGCCGTGCCCCGACCTACAGATCTCGGTGAAGGTGCTCAACCAGGGGTGCCTGGGCGTGGGACCGGGGGTGAACGTGTCGTTCTACGACGGCGACACCCTCTTGCTCACCGTACAGACCCAGAACCCGATCCCGGCCGGCGGCTCGGAGACCATCGAGGTCGAGATCCCCGACCCGGGCGGCAACCCGTTCGAGATCAGCGTGGTCGTCGACGATGCCGGCGACGGCATGGGCGCGTTCAACGAGTGCCTCGAGGACAACAACACGACCGGGCCACTGGAGGTGTGCCAGCCGATCGGGTAAGTGATTCGGCGAGGCGGCCCGAAGGGCCACAAGAGCGCGGCCGAGCACGGCTTCCGAGAGGGCGGCACACGAAGGACCGGGTCGTGGGGGCAAGGCCTGGTAGACTCGCGGCGTGGACGACCTCCTCCGCCTGCTCGAGCTCCTGCGCCGCGAGCTCGAGGCCGAAGACGCCCACGTACGGCTGGGCGGCGGGTTCGACGACGATCCACACCTGGTGGAGCACGAGCTGCGTCCCGGTTGCCGCCTGGTGGTACGGCTCGCCGAGCCGCCGGCCGAGCCCGAGGGCGCGGCGCGACGCCTGGCCGAGCTCGCCCATGCCTTCACGGGCACGGTGATCCACGCGATCGAGACCGTCGACGCGGCGTGGAGCCGCTCGACCAGCGCCCATGCCGGCGGCCGCGGCCACGCGCTGGTGCAGACGCTCGCCGACCTGCGCGACGCCACCGGGGCCGCGCTGGCGCTGGTGGTCGATCGGCAATCGCCGGTGATCTGGGGCTGCTCGGACCCCGAGCTGGGCCTCCGCGACCGCCCGGCCGCGCGCGTGCTCGCGGGCGCGTTGAGCACGCTGCGAGACCAGGGCCTCGACCCCGTGTACGCCGCAGCATCGCAGACCCCCGAGGCCGCGGGCCTGCGGCTCGAGCAAGCCGCCCGCGAGACCGCCGGCTCGGCGTCGCTCGAGCTGGCCCGCCGTGTGCTGCAGAATGCCGAGCACGCGCAGCCGGGTGGCGCCGCCCTGGTGGCCGCCGCGGCCCGGGCCTTGCTCTTGCTCGACGAGAGCCCCGACGCCCCCCCGCGCTTGCCCGAGGGCGACGAGCCCGGGCTGGCGAGCAAGGGGTTCCTCGGGCTCTACATGGTGGCGCTGGTGTTCACGCGCCCGTTCTCGCCGTTGCGGGTGGAGGGCGTGCTGCGCAGGGCGTTGCCGATCATCGAGCGCCATGTGCTCGAGCTGCCGCCACTGGACCCCGAGCCCGTGGAGGGGCGCGTGGTCCCGATGCGGCCGTAGGCCGTGCGAATCCTCGTCCGCCCCGCCGCGGCACGCAGGCCGATCGTGCTTGCCAAGCATATGCGCGCCACGGTTCAACGGTGGTCATGCGGATGGCCCGACCTTCGATCGCCCTGTGCTCGCTCCTCGCCCTCGTCGCATGCGGCGACGACGTCCCGCCCACCGAGGACGGCACGGGCACCGCCGGCACCACGAGCCCGGCCGACAGCGGCAGCAGCACCGTGGTGGTCGACGAGGGCTCGAGCAGCAGCACCGGGGGCAGCAGCAGCAGCAGCACCGGCGAGAGCACCGACGACGGCGGTCCCATCGACCCTGCCGACCTCGAGTGGCCGCTGCTCGACTGCGACCCGCTCGTGCCCGAGTACTGCGCGTTCCCGTTCCCGTCCAACGTCTACACCGTGCCCTCCGACACCAGCGTCACTGGGAGGCAGCTGCGGATCCCCACCACGCCGTTCACGGCGGACCCGACCAACGAGCCGTGGACGTACGCCGATGGGTTCTCGCCGAGCGCCGCGATCATGACGTTCATGACCGGCGCCACCACCACGGGGCTGCCGGGCCACGCCGACCTCGACGCCTCGCTGGCCGAGGGCTCGGCCACGGTGCTCGTCGATGCCGAGACCTACGAGCGCATCGCCCACTTCGCCGAGCTCGACTACAGCGCCGATGACCCCGAGCGGCGCTCGCTGCTCATCCACCCTGCGACGCGGCTTCAGCCCGGGCACCGCTACCTCGTGGCGATCCGCAACGTGGTCGACGCCGACGGCGCGGCGATTGCGGCCTCGCCGGCGTTCGCGGCGCTGCGCGACGGCACCCCACTGCCCGAGGAGGAGTCGGTGGAGGCCCGCCGCGAGCTCTACGGCGACATCTTCTGGCGCCTGGGCCAGGCGGGGGTGGCCCGCGAGGACCTGCAGCTCGCGTGGGACTTCCACACCGCCAGCGACGAGAGCAACACCGCGTGGCTCTTGCACATGCGCGACGAGGCATTCGCCGCGCTCGGCGAGGACAGCCCGCCGTACACGATCGACGTCATCGACACCGAGTGGAACACCGCCGACTTCCTCTATCGCCTCGAGGGCACCATGCAGGTGCCGCTCTACCTCGACTCGGACAGCCCGGTGGGCGCACGCCTGGTGCTCGGCGACGACGGGATGCCCGTGCAGAGCGGGACGCTCGACGTGCCGTTCTGGATGATCGTGCCGCGCACCGCCGAGGATGCGCCCGCGGCGATCGTGCAGCACGGCCACGGCCTGCTCGGCTCGGGCTCGCAGATCGAGAGCAGCCACTTCCGCGAGGTGGCCGTCGGCTACAACTACGCGTTCCTCGGGGTGAGCTGGATCGGCATGGCCGACGAGGACTACCTGGCGGTCGCGGCCGCGGTCACCAGCCGCGCGCCGGGGGGCCTCGCCACCATGACCGACCGGCTGCACCAGGGCTCGCTCAACCAGCTCCTGGCCATGCGCATGGCCGCCGTGGGGCTGGCCAACGACCCGTTGCTGACGGGGCTGCTCGACCCGACCCAGCGCTACTACTACGGCATCAGCCAGGGCGGGATCCTCGGCGGTGTGTACATGGGCACCACCACCGAGGTGGAGCGCGGCGTGCTCGACGTGCTGGGGCAGCCGTACAACCTCTTGCTCACGCGCAGCGTGGACTTCGACGACTTCTTCATGCTGCTGCGCGCCACGTACTCCGATCCGGTCGACATCGCGTACCTGCTCGGCACGCTGCAGCTGCTCTGGGATCGCGTGGAGCCCACCGGCTACACCCACCGCATCGTGAGCGATCCGCTGCCCGGCACGCCCACGCACGAGGTGCTGATGACCGCGGCGCTGGGGGACCACCAGGTGACCAACCTGGGCGCGCACCACATGGCGCGCTCGGCCGGCGTGGGGCACCTCGACACGGGCCTGCAGCAGATCTGGGGCCTTTCCGACTTCGCCGACGGCGACGTGGGCTCGGCCCTGGTCGAGTACGACTTCGGGCTGCCGCCCGACCCGGTGTGCAACCAGCCGCAGTCGGCCTGCGGCGATCCGCACGGCAAGCTCCGCCGGCTGCCCGCGGCGCGCGACCAGATCGACGCGTTCCTGCGCACCGGCGAGATCACCAACTTCTGCCCCGACGGCGTGTGCAGCTTCCCCGAGCAGAGCGAGTGCGAGCCCGGCGAGGAGACGCCCGACGTGTGCCAATAGGCTGAAGGCCGGGGTCACGAGTAGCGGCTACGGCTCCGCGCCCAGCGCGTCGTCGAGCGCCGCGCCGTGGCTCTTGCAGATCGCCGCGTAGACCTCGGCGCTGCGCCGGGGGGTGCGGGCCTGGGTGTGGCGGTCGAGCGCGAAGAGGCCGAAGTGGGCGGACCAGCCCTCGGCCCACTCGAAGTTGTCGATGAGCGACCAGTGGAAGTAGCCCCGCACGTCCACGCCCTCGGCCAGCACCTGCCGTACGGCGCGGACGTGATCGACGAGGTAGCGCGGGCGCAGGCGATCGTCGGGGTCGCACACGCCGTTCTCGGTGACGTAGACCGGCGCGCCCAGCCGAGCCGTGCGCCGCAGCTGGCCGGCGAGGCCCGCGGGGTGGATCTGCCCCCAGTCGGCCACGCCGCTCCGCACCGAGGGCTCCTGCACATGACTCCCGAAGCCACGGCTCACGGCTCGCGGGTCGAAGCGCACGGCCATGCGCCCGTAGTAGTTCACGCCCAGCCAGTCGAAGCTGCCGGCGAGGCCGGGCACGAGCTGCGGGCGCACCGACAGCGGAGGAGGGATGCGGCCGTGCTGCAGCGCCCACAGCCACGCGCCGTTGAACACCCAGTCCTGTACGCGAGTGATCGCTCGATCGAGCGGGTGCGTGGGGCGATCGGGGTCGATCCATGGCAGGTTGAGCACGATGCCCACGCGCGCCGACGGCTGCGCGCGATGCAGCGCCATGGAAGCCGCCGCATGGGCCCGCAAGAGGTTGGCCATGGCCCGCAGCGCCAGATCGAGGCGGGCGTGTCCCGGCGGCCACTGCCCTGCGCCGTAGCCCATGAGGCCGAGCACGTTGGGCTCGTTGATCGTCGCCCACAGATCCACGCGATCGCCCCACGCCCGCGCGCAGCGATCCGCCAGCACACCGAGGCGATCCGGCAGCCCGGGATCGAGCCAGCTCCCGCCCGCGGTGGCCCAGCGCGGCAGCGTGAAGTGATGCAGCGTCACCATGGTGCGCAGCCCCAGGGCCTGGGCCGTGTCGAGGATCGCGGCGTAGCGCGCGAGCGCGGCCTCGTCGAAGCGGCCCGGCTCGGGCTCGATGCGGCTCCACTCCACGCTCAAGCGGTGCGCGGTCTGGCCGAGGTCCGCCGCGCGGCGGAGATCGTCCTCCGCACGGCCGCCCCACCAGCCCGCCGCGTCACCCGAGCGCGTGCCGTCGTGGATCACCCCCGAGCGCTGCTCCCAGTCCCACCAGTCGTTGCCGTGGGCCTGGCCCTCCACCTGGTGCGACGAGGTGGCCGCGCCCCACAAGAAGCCCTCGGGAAACGCCACCGGCATGCCGGGGCGGGAGCATAGCAGCAGCACGGCTCGCCGCGCGGCTCACGGGGCCAGGCGGGCGATCCAGCCGTCGAGGTCGCCGGCTTCGTCGATGATCTCGGCCACCACCACGAGGTCGCCATCGTCGAGCACCTCGATCGAGCGACCGCGGTCGTCGCCCTCGCTGCCGGGGTAGTCGCTCCGCTGCCACACCAGCTCGCCCGCGGGGTCGAGCTTGCCCACCCAGCGATCGGGACCCTCGGAGACCGTGTGGCCGATGGCGTAGACGTTGCCGGCGCCGTCGACCGCGAGGTCCTCGATCTCGTCGATGGCCGGGAGGCTGGGGGCCCAACGCCAGCGCTCGCTGCCGTCGAGCTCGTAGGCGGCCACCCAGAAGTCGTCGACGCCCCGGACCTCGCGGAGCAGCCCCCCCACGAAGATCGCATCGTCGGTGACCCTCATGCCCTGGAGCTCGACCACCTCGGTGGTCTGTACCAGCGGCATGCCGAGATCGGTGGCGGACACCGGCTGGTGGACCACGCCGAGATCGGCGAGCTGCCCCGCCACGTAGATGCTCGCGTCGGACGCCCGCTCTACCTCCTTGAGGCGATTGGCGCCGGCGGGGTTGACCAGGGTCTGCTCGCCGCCCGCGATGTCGTCGTCTGCGAAAGTGTAGCTCCACGCCGTGACGCCGGTGCCCCCCACGGCCACCACGTCGATGCTGTCGGTGTACACGATGTCGTGGCAGTTGCCGCCGAGCGCGGCCGGCAATACGTCGGCGAGCTCGGGCGGACCCTCGAGCTGTGGGTCCCAGCGGGCCGCCCACGGCCTCGTGGAGCCACCCACCGTGGCCCGGCCACACACGTAGAGCGACCCGAGGCCGCTCTGCGCCACCGCCTCGGCCTCGTCGAGACCGCCTTCCACGTCGTGGACCGCCCGCTGCACCTCCTGCCCGTCCGCGGTGAAGCGCATCACGAGCACGTCGCGGCTCTTCGCCTGGATGTGGCCCACGGCCACGAGATCGCCGGAGGCGAGCTTGGCGAGGCCGAACAGGCGATCGGAGCCGGTCTCGCTGGCCACCACCACGCTCCAGCGCGGCGAGCCGCTGCGCACGCAGTCGGTGTTGCAACCGTCGCCATCGACCTCGTCGAGCTCGTCGCACTCCTCGTCGCCTTCGACCACGCCGTCGCCGCACACGGGCAAGGGCGCCATCGTGTCTTCGCTCGTGCCATCGCTCGAGGCTGCGCTCGCCGTGGTGCTCGCGTCGCTGGTGCTCGCGGTGGGTCCGGTCGAGGTGCTCGTTTCACCCTGGCTGAGGCACTGGCCCGCGAGCTCCGCCGCGAGCTCGCCATAGCGGCGGCCCGACTCGCAGCCCGCGTCGGGGTAGCTGCAGTGGCCGGTCTCCTCGCAGCGGCCCGCGGCGCCGCCGCTCGTGCACTGGCCGTCGTCGCTGCACGTGTACGGCTGGAGATCGACGCAGGCCCCCAAGAGCACGCCGCCCGCGATCGCGATCGCCGACCACCTCCGCATGCCGATCACCGTAGGGCTCGCCGGCGGCGCGGAGCAAGCTCGAACTGCCATGCGAGGCTCCCCACGCCAATCCGTGGCTGCCACGACGATGCGGTCGCGGCCGCAGGAGCACCCGCGTCGGCACGACCCCGGGCCGCCACCACCACGAAGCGGATGACGCCCGCCACCAGCAGCGCGCTGCCGCCGGCCAAGAGCCCGATACCGGCGCGGCTGAGCACGGGGGCGCCGTGCAGCGCGTCGAGGTAGGCCTGCTCGTCGGGAGCCCCTTCCCCGTCTGCTCGCCGGCGGTGCGCCTCGCCGAGCAGCCCCGCGCCCACGACCGCCACGGCCAGTCCCGGCCAGGTGAGCGCGTGGCCCCACGGATCGCGGGCTGCCGTGTGACGGCGCGGCGGTGCGAAGTGACGCGTGATCTTGGGCTCGGGCTCCGGATCCGGCGCGACCTCGGGCTCCGGCTCCGGTTCGGGCTCCGGCTCGGCCGCGCGATCGGGATCCTCGCCACACGCCGTGATCGCCTCGCGGGCCAGCGCACGCACGTCGGCCGGGGGCTCCTCCTCGAGGTAGGCGCGGTAGAGCGGCACCGCCACGTCACAGCGGCCGGCATAGCGCTCCGCCTGGGCCCATGCGAAGAGCAGCACCGGATCGGGCGCGACCGCGTATGCACGCTCGAGGATCCGCGCCGCGTCGTCGTAGCGCCCCTCGGCGAATGCCTTGACCCCGGCTTCCGCGTCGGGGTTGGGCTCGGCCGCGAGCGCGGCCCAAAGGAAGCACGCGCGCATCATCGCGGGGTCTTGGGAAACAGGATCTCGCGTGCCCGCGCGGTCTCGCTCTTCTCGGTGGGCTTGCGACGCCGACGGCGCTTGCTCTGGGTCTTGCTGGCGGGCTCGGGCTCGGCCGCGGGCTCGACCGTGGGCACCTCGGGCTCGACCTGCGGCTCGGCAGCACCGGCAGGAGCGATCGGCACCGCGGCCGGCGCGGGCGAGACCACCGGCCCTCCGACGGGCGTGGGCACGGGCGCGACCACGGTGCTCCCGACAGGCGCAGGTGTGGGCGCAGCCATGGTGCTCTCCGTGGGCGCAGGCGTGGGCACCCCCACGGCACCTTCGGTGGGCAAGGGCGAGGCCACCGGCACCCCGGCCTCCGCCGACGCAGCCGCAACGGCGGTCCGGGCGTCTTCGCCGGTGGAGCGAGCGAGCTGCCACCCGAGCAGCCCGCCCACTCCGAGCACGCCCGCGAGCACGACCGCGGTCGAAGCCCGGCGCGGGCGAACCGGCACGGTCATGCGATCCTCGTGCGAGCCGGTGCCCGTGTCGGGCTCGAGCGCCAGCGCGCGCAGGCGCGGCGTCTCGAGCGTGGGCACCTCCATGTCGGGCAGCGAGGGCTGGCCGTAGCGCTCGGTCAGGACCGCGCCGAGGGCCTCGGCGCGGGTGTCGAGGCCCGCCTCGGCCGCGAACCCCTCGAGCGCCTCGCACAGCGCCTCGGCGCTCGGCCAGCGCAGCTCCACGTCGACGATGAGCGCACGCGCGAGGATCTCGTAGAGCCGCGGCGGATAGTCGGGCACGAACCGGTTCGGCGGTACCCACTCACCGTCGATCACCTTGTTCATCACGGTCACGGGCTGGTCGGCCCGGAACGCCCGCCGGCCGGTGGTGGCCTCGTAGAGCACCACGCCGAGCGAGAACACGTCGCTGCGCGCGTCCACGTGCTCCTGCATGCACTGCTCGGGCGACATGTAGCCGAGCTTGCCCTTGAGCGAGCCCGAGACGGTGGCCGTGGTGCGCTCGGCGATCTTGGCCACGCCGAAGTCGGCGAGCTTGACCAGGCCCTGGAACGAGAGCAGCACGTTGCTGGGCGAGACGTCGCGGTGCACGATGCCGAGCGAGCGCCCGCCGGAGTCGCGCAGGCGGTGGGCGTAGTGCAGCGCGCGGCCGACCTCGAGCACCACCCGCAGCGCCGCGCCGCGGGGCATCGGCGTGCCCCGCAGGTCGGCGAGCAGCCGCCGCAGGTCCTTGCCGTGCACGTACTCGAGCGCCATGAAGTACTCGCCGCCGAACTCCCCCACGTCGAGCACCTGCACGATCGCCGGGTGCTCGAGCGCGGCCGCGATTCGCGCTTCCTTGAGGAACATCTGCGCGAAGTGCTTGTCGTCCGACAGGTGCGGATGCATCAGCTTGAGCGCCACCGGCTTGCAGAAGCCGTCGGGGCCGTCGAGCCGGCCGAGGTAGAGCTCGGCCATGCCGCCGCTGCCGATGCGCCGCACCACCGTGTACCGCCCCAGCCGCGTGCCCGGTGAGAGCCCGCGGATGGTCTGCTGGCGATTGTCGGGGAGATCGTCCACCGGGAAGCGCCCCGTCAGGGGCCCCCATGATAGGGGCGCCCGCGGGCCGGCTCAACGTGGAGCGCCGACCAGCTGAACAATCGTTCCCAGGGACCGTGCCCACGTGTCGATGTCGGCGAGCAGCGAGGAGCGCACCTCGGCCGGCGCGCGCAGCCCCTCCACCTCACGCCGCAGCTGGTCACGGGCCCGCGAGAGCCGTGTCGTGATCGTACTCGTGGGTACGTCCAGAACCTCCGCAATCTCGCGGGCGCGGAGGCCATCGACGTAGAAGAGCGAGATCACCGTCTGCATCTCGTCGGGCAGGCGATCGAGCGCACGCAGGAGCAGCCACTGCTCGCGCCGCTGCGCGACCACCCCGCTCGGGCTCATGATGCTCTGGGGCCGCCCCACCTCGAACTCGTTGAGGTGGTGGGCGTGGCGCGACTCCGCCTCGAAGTGCTTGAGCAACATCTTGCGTGCGACGCCAAACAGGAACGCCCGGAAGCTGGTGGTCCGCAGGCGCTCCATGCTCTCGGTGCAGGCCAGGAACGTGCGCTGGGTGAGGTCGTCGGCGAACACCGGCACGCGCAGGCGGAAGAACGCCAGCACGCGGCCGTAGTATTGGCGAGTCAGCCGGTCTCCGGCGTTGCGATCGCCGGCCCGCCAGGCATAGAGGAGCGTGATCTCTTCCTGATCCGCCCCGTCGATCTCGCCCCCGTCGTCCGCGACCATCCCGAAAAAGGCTCCCCGGCCGAGCATACCGCGGCGACCGTGCCGCCGCGGGGCTACACCCCCAGCGCGCGAAGGGTGGTCACCACGAGGTCGTGGCACGGGCCATGGCTCACCACCACGCCGCGGTTGGCCGCCAGCCCGCGGCCCTGGCCGAAGTCGAGCGGGCGGCCGTCGACGTCGGTGACCGTGCCGCCGGCCTCCTGCACCACCAGCGTGCCCGCAGCGTGGTCCCAGATCTTCTCGACGTAGCCGGGGCGGGTGGGCAAGCGCAGGTAGAGGTCGGCCTGGCCGCGGGCGACCACACCGTACTTGGCCTGGCTGTCGAGCCGCACCGCGGGCGCGGTGATGCCGAGGCGCGCGGCGAGCTCGGCGGAGCGATCGTGGGCGGTGTGGGCGGCCTCGACGGACTCGCACACGCGCAGCGACGTGGGGTCGGTGCGGGACGAGACGTGGATCCGGCGCGAGGGCCCGGGCTCGAACAGCGGGGTGGCACGAGCGCCGGACCCGCGGACCGCGAAGAAGAGGGTACCGAGCGCGATGGTGGAATTGGCCTCGGGGTCGGGTGAAAACGGCAGGCTGGGGCAGGCGAGCGCCGCGACGTGGACGACGCCGTCGACGAGGAGGGCGAGCGCCACGGCGTACTGCTCGTCGCGGAGGAACCCCTTGGTGCCGTCGACCGGGTCGAGCACCCACTGGCGGGAGTGGGTCGCGTCGGTGGTGCCGCGATCGATGAGGCGGAGCACGTCCTCGGGGGTGACGGGGATCTCTGCGGCGACGCGCGCGTGGACCTGCCGCAGGCGCTCCGCGTTGGCGGGGTCGCGCAGCGCCGCCGCGTCTTCCTCGCCCACGAGCGGATCGTCGGGGAAGGCCTCGAGCAATGCGCGAGCAACGAGGGCTTGGCTGGCGAAGTCGGCGATGGTGACCGGGGAGCGGTCGTCCTTGGCGAGGGTGTGGTGGTCGAGGGAGAGCTGGACGGCCCGCGAGGCGCGGGCGGCCTGGCGAACGGCGGAGAGGGCGACCTCGAGCTCGCGATCGAAGGGCATGAGCCACCCTAGCGTGGCCCCCGCAGCGGGCGCGAGGAGGGGTCTCGACTTTTTTTCGTCGATGTCGTCGATCTCGGCCCGGCTCGTTCGACGCCCAGTAGGAGCCCGGAACGAGCGGCCCGCGGGCCCCGCTCACCAACGCCACGAAGGAACCAACGCCATGCGATTCATGATGCTCATGATCCCCACCCCCGAGAACCAGGCCAAGTCCGAGGCGGGCGCCATGCCCGAGCCCGAGCTGGTGGCCGCGATGATGAAGTACAACGAGGCCATGTCGAAGGCCGGGATCCTGCTCTCGCTCGACGGCCTCGCACCGCGGTCCGCGGGCGCGCGCGTGGTGTTCTCCGGGGGCAAGGGCACCGTCGTCGACGGGCCGTACACCGAGGCCAAGGAGGTCATCGGCGGCTACTGGATGATCCAGGTCGGGTCGAAGGACGAGGCGGTGCAGTGGGCGCTGCGCTGCCCGGAGCCGGACTGTGCGATCGAGCTGCGGCGGGTGTTCGAGCTGTCGGACTTTCCGGAGGATCTGCAGGCCGAGGTGCCCGAGAGCATGCGGTGACGGGGCGGCCCGGGGCCGCCCGGGGCCACCCCGCGGGCCGCTTTGCTTCGGCGGGGCTCGGTGGTCTAGTTCGGGGCCGTGACGGCCTCGGCAGCGCACCGGGCGATCGACGCGGTCTGGCGCATCGAGTCCCCGCGGCTCGTCGCCGGGCTCGCGCGGATGGTCCGCGACGTGGGGCTCGCCGAGGAGCTCGCGCAGGATGCCCTGGTGGCCGCGCTCGAGCGCTGGCCGGCGGCTGGCGTGCCGAAGAACCCCGGTGCGTGGCTCATGGCCGCTGCGAAGTATCGCGCGATCGATCGGCTGCGACGGGAAGAGCGGCTCGGGCCCAAGCACGAGGCGATCTTGCGCGAGCTCGAGGCGCGGCAGGCGACCGCGCCGGATCTCGATGGGGCGCTCGACGAAGCGGTGGGTGACGACCTCTTGCGGCTGATGTTCGTCTGCTGCCACCCGGTGCTCTCCGCCGAGGCCCGGGTGGCGCTCACGCTGCGGCTGCTCGGGGGGCTCACCACCGCGGAGATCGCACGGGCGTTCCTCGTGCCCGAGCCCACGATCGCGCAGCGCATCGTGAGGGCCAAGCGCAAGCTCGCCGACGAGGGTGTGGCGTTCGAGGTCCCGCGCGGCGAGGAGCTCGCGGGGCGGCTGGCGTCGGTCCTCGAAGTGCTCTACTTGGTGTTCAACGAAGGGTACTCGGCGACGGCCGGTGACGACTGGATGCGGCCGGGGTTGTGCGAGGATGCGCTGCGGCTCGGGCGAGTGCTCGCCGAGCTCGCGCCGCGCGAGGCAGAGGTGCACGGGTTGGTTGCGCTGATGGAGATCCAGGCCTCGCGCGCAACGGCGCGGAGCGGGGCCGGTGGAGCACCGGTGCTGCTGCTCGAGCAGGATCGATCGCGGTGGAATTGGGTGCTGGTGCATCGCGGGCTCGCGGCGCTCGAGCGGGCGGAAGCGATCGGTGGGCCGTGGGGGCCGTACGTGCTGCAGGCCGCAATCGCGGCGTGTCATGCGAGGGCGCGTACGGCCGAAGAGACCGACTGGGCGACGATCGCGGGGTTCTACACGGCGCTGGTGCGGATCGCACCTTCACCGGTGGTGGAGCTCAACCGGGCGGTCGCGATCGCGATGGCGTTCGGAGCCGAGGCGGGGTTGGAGCTCGTGGACGCGCTGCGCGAGGCGGGGGAGCTGGCGGAGTATCACTTGTTGCCGAGCGTGCGGGGGGATTTGTTGGCGAAGCTCGGGCGAAACGAGGAGGCGCGGGCGGAGCTTCGGCGGGCGGCAGGGATGACGCGGAACGAGCGGGAGCGGAGGATGCTGCTCGAGCGGGCGGCGAGGCTCGGGTGAGGCCGTGCTCGGCCGGAATCAGCCGCGAACGGCCGACTCGAGCAGTCCAGGAGATCCCGGGACCTCGAGAAGCGCAAGGGGCTTGCGTTTGGAGATGTCCGCGGACCTCAGCCAACACAAGGGGTTTGCGTTTCCTGAGGTCAACTGACCTCAGCCAGCGCAAGGGGCTTGCGGTTGGGGATGTCCGCGGACCTCCGCCAACACAAGGGGCTTGCGTTTCCTGAGGTCAACTGACCTCAGCCAGCGCAAGGGGCTTGCGTTTGAGGATGTCCGCGGACCTCGACGAGTGCAAGGTCCTTGCGTTGGGGACGTCCGCGGACCTCGATGGCCACCGGGCCCAGTCGCCCGGGCGCGGCTCGGAGCTCGACTGCCGCGGGACGCGGAGTGCGATGCCCTGCCCCCAGGTAGCTCTTCCTCGCGTCTACGCATCCGCGGCCAAGCGATGACCGAGCCGATCGATCGCCTGCCGGGTCAGCTCGCCGAGGCCGGTGGTAGGAAGCGCGTCGACCCACTGCTGCGCCTGCTGCAGGTGGGCCCGGGCCTGCTGGAGATCGCCGAGCTTCTCGTAGTCGGCGGCCAGGTTGAGGTGGAGCGAGGGCAGCAAACCCTCCGGGGTCAGGGCGGCCAGCCGCGGATCGGTGGGCGGCTCCTTCCACCCGCCTTGGGTAGCCTGCGCAGCCATGGCGCGCTCGAGCGCCCATCGATCCCAGCGCAGCTCCTCGAGCGGCTCCTCCTGGGCGTCGGCCATGTAGTGGCACAGCACGCACTCGACCACGACGTCATGCCCTCGCATGCGCGCCCACAGCTCGTCGAAACGCTCGCGGGCGAGGGCTCGCTCGCCGCCATGCAGCCCCTCGATGATCGCGAGCAGCTCGGAAACGAGGGGATCGACCACGGTCACGCACGACCGTTACCACCGGCTCCGACGCCCGGACAAGCACCGTCGATGTCTCATGACCGAAGCAGATGCACGTGCGGGCGAGGAACCCGCCGAGTGGACTTCTCGTACACCGTCTTCCGCGCCGGCTCGCTGCGCGCCATAGTACGCAACGCACATCGGAGGCACCCCGTGAGGCCGATCGCCCTGCTCTCCCTCGCTGCCCTCGCGATTCCAGGCTGCACGAGCGCCCCGAGCACTCCCCTGCTCCGATCTGCCACGCCTGCTCCCGTTGCCTCGCGCACCGATCCACGACCGGGCTGCGCCGTGGGAGTGGTGGAAGACGGACGGCTATCCGAGGCGCGTTACGAGGGACTTGCCGAGCTCGAGACGCGCCGGCCCATCGATGCCGACACCACCTTCAACATTGCGTCGATGTCCAAGCAGCTCACTGCCGCTGCGATCGGCCTCTTGATCGCCGATGGCAAGCTGTCCGAGGACGACGAGATCCATCGCCATCTGCCCGAGCTTCCCGACTATGGCGTGCCGATCCGCATCGCCAATTTGCTCGAGCACACGAGCGGGATCCGCAATCACATGGCCCTCGCGGCCTTTCAGCCCGGCAGCCACCTGCCGACCCACGAGGAGGCGCTGGCGCTGGTGTTCCGGCAGAGCGCGCTCAACTTCACTCCTGGCACGCGGCATCAGTACGAGAGCGCGAATTACGTGTTGCTCGCCGAGATCGTGGAGCGCACCTCGAAGCAATCGTTCGGCGAATTCCTGGAGCAGCGGATCTTCGAGCCGCTCGGCATGACACACAGCGGCCTATCCTCGCCCACGCTCGCGCGCGCCTACGCCGAGCAGGAGGATGGCAGCTTCGTGCTCAGCGAGGCGGTCAACACCGCGCGCGGATCGAGCGGCATCTTGACCACGCTCCCCGATTTCGCGCTATGGGTCGCGAATTACGACCAAGGGACGCTGGGCGGAGCGTCGCTTCGGCAGCGCATGCTCTCCACCTCGACGCTCGCGGACGGGACGCCCCTCGCCTACCGCTATGGCCTGATGAAGGAAGCCGACTACGGCGGCATCCAGGGGCTGCTGCGCATCTCACATGGCGGTCAGACCGCGTCGTACCGCTCCACAGTCGGCTATTTTCCGGGCAAGGGCTTCGGAACGATCGTGCTGTGCAACACCACGACCGATGTACGTGCGATCGAGGCGCCCCTGGTCGAGCGCTGGCTGGCGAAGCAAGGCGACGCCGTGGCGAAGCCGGCACTCGAGGCCATCGCACCCCCAATCGGGCTCGTGAAGCGCTTGGCCGGTACCTATCATGATGCCGACGACGACCTGACGCTGGACTTCACCGCGCAAGACGGCACGCTCGCGCTGCTGTTCTACGGATCTGCCCTTCCGCTCGTCCATCGTGGCGACGGCCGCTTCGTGCTCGAGGGCGCGGGTGAGTGGCGGTTTCGCGAGGCGAATGGCCAGGTGACGGTGACCGAGGTCGTTCCGAACCAGGCGAAGCTCGTCTATGCCAAGCTGCCCGGCTTCGAGCCCCAGGCGGCTTCGCAGTTCGCAGGCGCCTATCGTTCACGGGACGTCGATGGCGAGGTGGCAGTGACGCCCGGCGACGGAGCACTGGTCGTCACCATTCCGATGGGACCCGCGACACTGCGACAGATCGGCACCGATGCCTTTGCCGCGCCCGAGCAGGACTTCACGCATCTCGCCTTCACGCGCGCGGCCGATGGCGCGGTCGATGGGCTCCTGCTGACCCTGGCCTCGGGTATCACCCGCATGCGGTTCGAACGCGTGAGCACATAGCCTCACGAGCGCCGCGAGCCCCCACTCCCACCGATGAGCTTGGCGAAGTTGCGGAGCTTGGCCCGCTCTTGAAAGCTGCGACCGTCGTTGGAGCGAGGAAAGGGCTCGCTCGGGACGTCGACCCCGAGGAATCCACACAGCGGCTCCCAGCCCTGCCGAACCTCGAACACCAGCAACCGCTCGCTCGGCACCGTAGCCTTCACCTCCTCGTTCCAGCGCTGGAACAGCTCGATCATGAACGCCTTGTCGTGCATCCGACCCTGGAAGAACCCCTTGAAGAGCGTCCCGTCGACGTAGGCCCACCAGCGCGGGAATCCGCGTGCGTTCTTGCTGACCAGCCCGACGATCCTGGCCATCAGCAGCATGCCCGGCGGCATGCCCCGGAAGATCGTCTTGCGAGCGCTCTCGTACCACGCGTCCGGGTCGCGTACCGTCAGCACGACCTTCGCGTGGGGGTATGCCTCCATCAGCTGCCGGTAGTACATCGCATAGGGGAAGTCGACCGCCGAGCGGAAGCCCTCGAACAGCGCGTCGACTCCACTGGCATCCCCACGCTCGAGGGCTTCGAGGTATGGCACTCGCCATGTCGACTTGATGAGCTCGAACATGTGATCACAGGGGCCGAATCCGAGCCGCTCGAGCGCGGCCTTGAGCGACTCCGTCCCCGTCCGTCCGAACCCGGCTCCAATGACCTCGAGCGCCATGCTGCCCACGGTAGCACCGCGTGGCCACGTGCGAAGCAGCGATTGCCACTGCGGCGAGGCCAGGCGAGATCCGATAGAGTGGCGGCACGATGGCCGACCAAGGTGATTCGTCGCGACGCCTGCGCGCCTAGGTGCGGGGGGCAGGCCCCAAGTCTCGTGCGGCACTCGACGAGCTCGGGCGGACGATCGGTCGGGCTCCCGGTCAGACCACGATCACGCTCGTCGATCTCGCCGCGCGTGCGGTCGGCGGCTGGAGTAGCGGCCTGGCTATTCGTTCGGTCCGCAGCAAGACCTCCTGCAGTTCGGGGCTCCCAACCTCGCGGGCATGACCGGGGGCCTAGGGCGCGGTGTTCCGGGCGTATGAGGGGCAGGTCGACTGCGTTGGGATGGCGCCTTGGATGATCTACTTCGACTGAGCGATGGCCTCGACGTGCGATGCTGCGGTGACGAACGCTAAACATCGCCGCCTCCTCGGGTGTGAGGAAGGCCGATCAGCGCGAGCGAAACAACGAGGTCTGGGCTACCAGCTCGCGCGAATCAACCGAGCTCTCGGCTGCGGCAAGCGCGTCTGCACGCCGCTCCACATACGCATGACGTCTCCGTCCTCGTATCACCCGATTCGCGTCCTTCAGCTCGCGTAGGCGTTTCTGTATGCGGCCCTTCGTCCAGCCCGTGGTCTCGACGAGCTCGAGTACCGTCAGCCCTTCGTCTCCCCCTGCGACAACTGCATCGAAGATCGGGTCCGCCGCCGACTCACCGTAGCTCGTGGCTCGCTCCATGGCGACGCTGATCCCCATGCTCTGGTCTGGGATCGAATACACGGTGGAGCGTGCCTGCAACGCACGTTGGAGGGCATTCCTGACGGATCCCAGCAGCTCATCGATGTCGATCTGTTGCGGTGCATCGACACGGATCGACACCCTGTCGTCGGTCAAGAGCACCTCACAAGAAGCGATGGGCGGCTTGGCATCGGCAGCCTCGATCGAGGTCGAAACAGGCGGCCACCGAACCATGCCCTCGCGCCAGTCCCACGGTGTGACTCCTGGCCGCGCGCACAGCTCGTCCACCAGTGCTCCCTGCCCTGGTCCACGCCTCACGTAGACCGGCAGGCCTGCTGCACGATGGACCTCCAGCTGATCCGTGGTGCCGCCCGAGCCCACGCAATCGGCAATGACGAGCGCATGACTGAATCCGGCAATGGTGCGGTTGCGCCCCATCGCACGGCCCACGCTCCACCGATCGTCCGGAGCGAACTCGCTGACGATGACGAGGCGGCCTTCTCGGATCTCGGGACGCTGCACCCAACGCGAATGCAAGAGACCCTCCGGCGAGATCCCGATGACGCGGCCGCCGGCCTCGAGCGCTCCTTCGAGCGCCTCGCGATCGATTCCCGGTGCGAGCCCACAGACCACGACCTCGCCGGCCCGCGCAACGGCCCGTCCCGCTTCGCGTGCGAACGCGAGGCCGGACGCTCCCGCCTTGCGGCTGCCGCTGATCGCGACTCCCGGCTCGGCCCAGAGGTCGAGACTGCCGGCGGCCGTGAGCACGGTCGGCGCACGATCCGGCTGGAGCCGTTGCACGAGGTGAGGCGGGTACGCTCGATCGGTGATGGGGACGACGACCGCGCCCATCGACAGGAGGCGCTCGACGACGAATGCCTGCGCGGAGACCTTGCCCTCCGCGTCCAACAAGCGGTCGAGCGTGGCCACGTACTTGCCCAGCACGGCCGGTCGTTCGTGAGGCTCCATCCGCACGAGATCCAAAAGACGGAGCTCGGCGCGGCGATCAGCGGTGAGCACCAGGCCATTGATCGAGCGCCTCGGCTCGCGCTCGAGCCGAAACGCGAGCGTCAGCCAATAGGCGAGCTCCTGACGCGGCTGGGTCATTGGTCGTCCTGGTGTTTGGCGCGAGCCAGAGCGAGAGGATGGACCCGGGCCGGTCGCAGCGTGACGCTCGCGGCTCGCAACGACTCGCCGCTGTCGATGACGTCATCGACGAGTAGGACGCACCCGAAACATGCTTTGGCCGGCTTTCCGAACGCGTCCTCGATGTTTCGACGCTTGTTCTGTCGCGCACGAAGCTGCTTCTGCGGTCGAGTCTGGCGGAGCTTGAGCAGCTCGAGCCACGGCACGCCCAGCCGCGATGCAAGCGCGGACGAGAATTCGGCGACGATCATGGAGGTCGCCGAGGGTACGGAGACCACTGCATCGAACCACACGCCAGCATAGGGACCGCCGACGTCGCCAAGGCGCTCGAGCGCGTGCTCCAGTACGAAAGGTGCCAACGAACGGCGACCGTACTTCGCGGCCTTCACCTCCCGACCGATCCGACCCATTCCATAGAGACCGAGCGAGAGTCCGGGCTCGTGATGAGCCCGCACGCCAGCGATGGGTGGGCAGAAGCTCGCGAGGTACGCGTCGGCTTCGTCGACCAGGGCGCCGACCGCGGGTAGCTCATCGCCTCGGCACCGGTCGCACCGACCGCAGGGGGAAGGCAGCGTTGCATCTCCCATGGCACGTGCGAGCTGGATCGCAAGACAACCATCGTGGCGAGCAAGGTCGATCGCGTGCTGAAGGAGCTCGCGCCGCTGGGCGACAGCCTCCGCCAATCCCTCGGGAACGCCCGTCTCGTCGCCTCCGATCCACTCGTAGGTATAGGGCGCTCGTGAGGCACGCAAGGAGAGGCCACCTTCGACGAAGTCGTCGAGGATCCGTTGGACCACCGAGTCGGGGATGTCCTTGGCGAGCACGATGTCGGTCCTCTTGGTGTGGCCGGCCCGCAGCGCGCTCACCACCGCCGCGTAGTCCTCGGGCGACGGCATACTACCCCGGATGAACGCCTCGTAGGTCCCCTGGGTGCTCTCGTCATGAATACCGGTGATTCTGGCGGCTCGGCCATCACGACCAGCGCGACCGATCTCCTGCACATAGCGCAGCAGACTGTCGGGAAGGCCTGCATGGACGATCCAGCGGACATCGGCACGATCGATGCCCATGCCGAGTGCGGACGTTGCACATAAGACGCTGGAGCCGCCCTGGTACCACCGTTGCAAGATGCTCGACCTGTCTTCGGCGCTCAGCCCGGCGTGATAGGGCTCCGCTGCAACGCCCCGGCTCTCGAGGAAGCCCGCGGCAATTCGAGCCTCGTCCCGCGTCAGCAGGTAGGCGATGCCGGGAGCGCCACGCTCGCGGCGTGCGAGGAGGAGCAACGCGGCAAGACGCGACGCGAGGTCGTCGACGATCCAGCACGAGAGCTCGAGGTTCGGACGATGAGACGGCATCCGGATGACCTCGATGGTCTCGTCGCCGGGCCCAATCTGATGGCGTACGTCCTCGATGACCTGCTCGGGGGCCGTTGCGGTCAGTGCGAGAACGGGCGTGCGGACACCGAGGCCCATCACCGTTCGCACGAGCCGTTGGTACCAAGGTCGAAAGTCGTGGCCCCACTGGCTGATGCAGTGCGCTTCGTCGATGACCACCCCCTTGATCTCGAGCTTCCCCACACACTCGAGCCAGAGCGAGTTTCCTTGACGCTCGGGTGACAAGAAGAGGATCTGGAGCTCGCCAGCCGTGGCCCGCTCCAGGATCGCTTGCTGGTGATCGGGCTCCAGATCGCTGTTGACGGCCTCGGCCACGAGGCCGACCCGCTGCGCTCGCTCGACCTGCTCATGCATCAAGGCCTTGAGCGGCTGGAAGACGAGCACGACGCCCCGGGACCAAGGACTGGCCGCAAGCGCTTGATAGCACAGTGATTTACCGTGCCCGGTGGGGGCGACGAACAACAGTCGCCTTCCAGCCAGGAGCCCGGCGACGACATCCGCTTGGCCATCGCGGACCTCGGACAGGCGAAAGCGCCTGGCGAGCCACGCGGCGGCTTCTGCCGATGATCGCGGCTTGGACACCAAGGACGACACGACTGAACGACTCTATCACTCGAGCCAACGCGTCGAACAGACACGAAACGGCAGGCACGAGAGAACCCAGGACTCTCGCGGCTCATGGCACCACGCGCGCCAGCGTGACCGTCAAATAATCCCCCTCCGGAAACGCCAACAACCGCGGGTGATCCGGCGGCGCCGCCCAGCGATCGACGACCTGCAGCACCACCCGCCGCTCCTCCGCCGCCCGCGTCAGCGCTTCCTCGAACGCCGCCCGATCCACATGGCTGCTACAGCTCGCAGCCAGCAGCAACCCCCCCGGCGCCAGCACTCGCAAGCACGCTAGGTGCAGCTTCTCGTACGCCCGCAGGGCCTTCTCCCGCGTGGCCGCCGACGGAGCGAAGCTCGGCGGATCCGCAACGATCAGATCGAACCGCTCCCCCTCCTCCGCAGCTTGCCCGAGGTACTCCGGCACATCCGCCGCCACCGCCCGCTGCCGCCCTTCCGGCAGTCCATTCGCCGCCCACGTTCGCTGCGCCAGCGCGATCGCAGGCTTCGCCACATCCACCGTCACCACCTCGGACGCCCCACCCTTGCCCGCCGCCGCCGAGAACCCCCCGACATACGCGTAGAGATCCAGCACGCGCTTGCCCTTCGCCAACCTCCTCACCGTCGCCCGCGAGATCCTCTGATCGAGGAACAACCCCGTCTTCTGCCCGCGCATGAGATCCGCACACAGCACCATCCCATGCTCGCGCACCTCCACCACCTCCGGCGGCGGCGGCCCCTCCACATGCTCTACCGTTCGCTCCCCCCGCGGCCCGAACCTCACGAGGATCGTCGGCACGCCGAGCGCCGCCAACCTTGGTCGCAACAATTCCAAGAGCTGCCCACGCCGGCTCGTCGCCGCCTCTCCGTCGAGCGACAGCACCGCGTGGGGACCATACAAGTCCACCACCACCCCGGGCATGCGATCGCCTTCCCCGTGGATCAACCGCAGCGCATCGGTCTTCCGCGGCGTGATCCTCTTGCGCAGATCGATCGCCACGTCGATCCGCTGCTCGATGAGCGGCTCGTCCACCGGCTCGTCGTGCGCGCACCACACCCGCACTCCGATCGGCCCCGCCTCGGCCAACCCCCGCGCGACCACCCGCCCGCGCGCGTCCGTCAGCGCCACCTCGGTCCCCGCCGCGGGAATCCGCCCCTCGATCGCGTCGCGGTACACCCACGGGTGCCCGCGGCGGATCGTCCGGACGAGCGAGCGCCCAAGGCGTAGATGAGGAACGTCCACCGCAAGAGACTCGCGGCGACCACCCTCCGCCGTCAACCACACGCCGTTACCAACTCGTTACGGTCGCCACGGCACCACGAGCGGCCCACGGCCACCACCAGCACGATCACCCGCACCCGGTTACCAACCCGTTACCGACCCGCGCCGTCTCGCGCGTACGTTGCTTCCATGAGCCCGCGCGACCGCCGTCCAGCCGATCCGTTCGACCCCTCCCGCCCGCGGGCCCATCGCCCGGCCCCGCCCCGACCCGAGGACGACGACCCACGGACACCCGTCGAGACCCTCCCTGCGGTCCCACCTCCGCCACCGGCCCGCACCCGCACGCCGCTCGAGACCATCCTCCTGGCGAGCACCGCCGCGCTGCTCGCCGCCGTCGCCTGGCCCATCGCCACCAGCGGCTGGCACTCCGACAAGCCCCTCATCACTGCTCCCGCGGCACCCATCACCCCCACCTCCACCCCGATTCCCGCCGTCTCCTCCCCCACCACCGCCCCCACGATCCAGATCGCCCTCCTGCTCGACACCAGCAGCAGCATGGACGGTCTCATCGACCAGGCCCGCAGCCAGCTCTGGAGCGTCGTCAACGCGCTCGACACCGCCACTCTCCACGGCGAGCGCCCCACCCTCGAGATCGCGCTCTACGAGTACGGCAACAGCGAGCTCGCCCCCCAGGCCGGGTTCATCCGCCAGGTCTCGCCGTTCACCACCGAGCTCGATCGCGTGTCCCAGGCCTTGTTCGAGCTCGACACCATGGGCGGCTCGGAGCACGCAGGCGAGGTGATCGCCCACTCGCTCGACGAGCTCGCGTGGCGTGAAGGCGGCCTCGAGGTGGTGTTCCTCGCCGGCAACGAAGAGCTCGACCAGGGCCCGGTGAGCTGGCGCGGCGCGATCGAGCGCGCCCGCAGCCGCGGCATCGTCGTCAACACCGTCAACTGCACCGGCGGCGGCACGCCCGACCCAGGCTGGGCCGAAGCCGCCGCGCTCGCCGGCGGCCGCTTCATCCAGATCGATCACGACGCAGTCGCCGTGCACGTGGCCGCGCCACAAGACGCCGAGATCGCCCGCCTGGGCCTCGCGCTCAACGAGACCTACGTGGGCTACGGCCGCGAGGGCTCATGGGGGCTCGAGAACCAGATGGTCCAGGACGACAACGCGGCGGACTCCAGCGTGGGCAGCTCGCTGCAGCGCGCGATGACCAAGGCCTCGAGCCGCTACGTCAACCCGAGCTGGGACCTCGTCGACGCGCTCGACTCGGCGACCGTGAGCCTCGACTCGCTCGACGAGGAGGAGCTGCCCGCCGAGGCCCGCGAGATGTCGAGCGCCGAGCTCCACACATGGATCGACGGCAAGCGAAAGCAGCGCGAGTCGCTCAAGACCCAGCTCGCCGAGCTGACGAAGGCCCGCGCCGAGCACGTGGCCGCGCAAGCGGCCCAGGCTGGCGGCCCCGCCCGCCTCGACACCGCCATCGTCGAGTCCATCCTGTCCCAGGCCCGCGACGCCGGGTTTACCATCGAGCCCGCCGCATGACCGAGCCCGCACCGCGCTCTGCCGTCGTCCTCGTGGTAGAGGACGACCCCGCCATCCGCGAGGGGCTGGTGGACGCGCTCGGCTTCCACGGCCACCGCGTGCTGCAGGCCGCCACCGCCCCCGCGGGGGCAGAGGCGGCCCTGCGCAGCCACTGCGACCTGGTGCTGCTCGACCTCATGCTGCCCGGCGGCGACGGGCTCGACGTGCTCAAGGAGCTGCGGCGGCTCAAGCCGCGGCTGCCGGTCATCATCATCACGGCGCGCGGGCGCGAGGCCGATCGCGTCCGCGGGCTGCGAATGGGCGCCGACGACTACGTGGTCAAGCCGTTCAGCGTGCGCGAGCTCTTGGCCCGCGTGGACGCGGTGCTGCGCCGCGTCGCCGCGAGCCCCGAGCCCACGCAGGTCGACCCCGCGACGACATGGCCGATCCCCGGCGGCCACGTCGACCTCGCCCGCCGCGAGCTCGCGTTCGACGACGGCACCCGCGAGGAGCTGTCCGAGCGCGAGCAGGCGCTCCTGGCCTACCTGCGCCAGCACGCCCGCCGGGCGGTCGGCCGCGACGAGCTCCTCCGCGAGGTGTGGGGCCTCGATCCGAGCCGCGTGCAGACTCGCACCGTGGACATGCACGTGGCGCGACTACGCGACAAGCTCCGCGACGGCGACAAGCTCCGCGACGGCGCCGAGCCGCGCGTGATCCTCACCGTGCGCGGCAAGGGTTACATGCTGGGCGAGCCCGACGAGGAGCCTCCGTCGTGAGCCGCCGAGGCCCCTGGCTCGTGCTCGCGGGGGCACTGCTGGTGCTCGCGGCCGTGATGACCGGGATCACCGTCCGTGTGCTCTCGCTCGAGCACGAGCGCGTCGCCGCCGAGCAGCGCGAGGCCCACGAAGGCCAGGTACGGCTGGCGCTGTGGCGCATCGACACCGAGGTCGCGCCGCTGCTCTCGCAGGAGATCGTGGCCGTCGCCACGCTGGCCGAGGCCCCCGACGCCGCGTCGCGCATGCCGGCCCCGCCGGAGATCCGCGCCCGCTTCGTGGTGCCACAAGCCGGCCCGCTGCAGGTGCTACCCACGGGCACCGACGCGAGCAACCAGGCCGCGCTCGACCGCTTGCTCGCCGACGTGGACCTGTGGGCGGCCGCCCCCACCCCCGCGCCGGGCGACGACACCCTGCTCGACAACCCCAGCGCCTCGAACGAGGTGCTCGAGCAGGCGCTCGAGCGCGGCAAGCCATCGGGCGACTTCTACGGCGTCGAGCAGCAGACCTGGCGCAACGCCTCCGAGCTCTCGAGCCGCGTGCGCGCCGTCGAGGACAACACCAACGCGCTGCGCACGAGCCTGGCGGCCAACAGCCTGGGCCTCGGCAGCGAGGTCGACGAAGAAGCGGTCCCCGCGCTCGTGGGTGGGCCTGCGCGCCCGCTGTGGCTCGGCGACGAGCTCGTGGTCGTGCGCCGGGTGACGGCAGGCGGCGAGCCGCAGCTCCACGGCAGCTGGATCGACTGGCCGCGCCTGCGCGAGCGCCTGCTCGGACAGGTGCACGACCTCCTGCCCGTCGCACGGCTCGTGCCCGCACGCCCGCTGCACGACGATGGCCCGCACCTGCTCGCCACGCTGCCCGTGCGGCTCGAGCCCGGCGACCCGCCCGCGCTCGAGCTCGGCGGCAGCCCGCTCGGGCCCTCGCTCGTGCTCGGGTGGCTCGGGGCGCTCGCGGCCGCGCTCGCGATGGTGGTGGTGCTGCGCTCGGCGCTGGCGCTGTCGGAGCGACGCGCCGCGTTCGTCTCGGCCGTGACCCACGAGCTTCGCACCCCGCTGACCACGTTTCGCATGTACGCCGAGATGCTCGAGGAAGGCATGGCTCCCCCCGACAAGCGCGAGCGCTACCTCGCCACGCTGCGGCGCGAGGCCGATCGCCTGGGGGAGCTGGTGGAGAACGTGCTGGCCTACGCGCGCATCGAGTCCGACCGCGCGCCGCTGGCCCCCGAGACGCTCGCAGTGGGGCGGCTCTGCGAGCGCGTGCGCGAGCGGCTCGAGGAGCGCAGCCGGGCGGCCGGGCTCGAGCTCCACGTGGACATCGAGCCCACGCTCGCCGACGTGGCCGTGCGGGTGGATCCCGCGGCGGTCGAGCAGATCCTGTTCAACCTGGTCGACAACGCGGCCAAGTACGCTCCGTCGCGGCCGAGCCGCGATTCCACGGGCGACGCTGGCGGTCCTCCGTCGATCGAGCTGCGCGCGACCACGAGCGGCCGCGGGCGCGTGGAGCTCTCGGTGCGGGACCACGGCCCCGGCATCGACGCCGCGGAGCGCGATGCGATCTTCGAGCCGTTCGCCAAGGCCCGCGCCCACGCATCGGGCACCCAGCCGGGGGTGGGCCTCGGCCTCGCGCTGTCGCGCCGGCTCGCGCGGCAGCTCGGCGGGGAGCTGCGGGTCGAAGCGGCCGAGCCGGGCGCGCGCTTCGTGCTGACCGTGCCACGGGCGTGAGCCACCGTGCCCACCGTGCTCCACCGTGCCATGGCTCGGCGAGCGATCGTGCGCACCGCCACACCGGCACCGCGCCCCGTGGCGCTCATCACGGTCCCCCGGCCGCCCCGTGGTAGAGTCCGCCGATGAACAAGCAGCTCGTGCTCGTGCTCTTCGGCGCCTTCGCGCTGCCCGGCTGCTTCGAGGACTTCACCGACCCCACCCCCGAAGCGTCGAGCGGAGCCGAAGAAACCGCGGCCGACAGCACGACCGGCGAACCGAGCGTGTGCCCGGAGTACTGCCAGCTCGTGCAAGGCGTGTGCTCGGCCGACTTCGCGCAGTACACGAGCACCCCGGTCTGCGAGGCGGTCTGCGAGGCGTTCCCCCCCGGCGACCCCGAGGACCAGCTCGGCAACTCGGCCGCGTGCCGCCGATTCCAGGCCGTGCAGGCCCAGGAGATGCCGAGCACGTTCTGCGGCGCTTCCGGCCCCACCGGCGACGGCGTGTGCGGGGCAGCGTGCGAGTCGTTCTGCAGCCTGGCGACGGAGCTGTGCACGGGCGACATGGAGCAGTGGCCCGACGTCCCCGCGTGCATCACCGACTGCATGCAGTTCCCGACCGAGACGATGTTCAACGCGTCGGTGACGAGCGGCGACAGCTATGCGTGCCGGATGTATCACCTCTCGGTGGCGTCGCTCGATCCGGGCGTGCACTGCCCCCACATCGGGCTCGTGTCGAGCATGTGCCTCTAGCCCTTCGCGGTGGGATCCTCGACGCGCCCCATGAACAGCACCGCGCCCGAGGCTCGGTCGCGCAGCACGAACAGGAACGGCCGGTCGACGTGGAAGCTCACCGGGGGCGCCGCCGGCATCGCCCCACCTTCGGCCATCACCACCGCGGTCGCGGCCGCGGCCTCGGTGCCCTTCTCATCGACCTCGATGAACGCCTTGTGGAACGCGTTGCTGATGTAGAGCGGCGGCGGGGCCGGGGCCATCGCCTCGAACTGGGCGTTCACGTCGTCGAATGCCCGCTTCACGCCCATCGCCTGCAAGGTGGCCTTGAGCGGGGTCGACAGCGGCGGATCGATCACGAGCTTGGGCAGCCGTAGATCCACGAGCTGCGTCGCGGCCGGGGCATCGACCGCGGCCGCCCAGCGATCGAGCGCAGCCACGTCGAGCTTGGCCTCCACCGCCGCGAGCCCGTCCACCGCATCGGGCAGCACCAGCAGCATCGCGAGCGCGTCGCCCTTGTACGGCAGCTGCAAGAGCCGCACCCCGGCCCCCGCATCGGCCGCGAACGCGAGGTGCTCGCTCATCGCCATCGTGGGCGCCTGCACGTCGCCGCCCTTGGCGTGGAACGGGGCCGGGTGCGTGGCCTCCTTCTCGAACGGCATCAGCCAGTCGGCCTTGAGGTAGATCGCGTTGGTGAGCACGAGCCGCGTGGTGTCGTCGAGCGAGCCGGGCGGGAGCAGGTCGCGGATCCGGTCCTTGGTGCGCTCTTGCACCCAGGCGTTGATCTCCTTGCGCGAGCCATCGGCGTTGCCCTTGAAGTCCATCGGCTGCATCGGCGCGGCGTAGAAGTCGGCGGTGAGCCGCACGAACGGCTCCTTGAACGCATAGGTCTTCTCGGCGAACAGCCGGTTGGCCACCGACAGCTCCACCCCGCCCGCCACGTTCCACCCCGACATGAGGCTCGCGAGCCCCGCGTGGAGCGACTCGCCGGCCTCGTCGAAGTGGAACACCTTCGCGAGCTCTTGCGCCGTCTCGCCCTCGGCACCCGCGTACGTCATCGCAAACGCGAACACGATGCTCGCCGGCGAGATCACCCGGTTGCCCGGCTCGCTCGCGACGCGGCGCCAGTAGTCGAGGCCGAAGGCATTGATCGAGCGAGCGACGGTGGACTTCACGGTAGCACTCGCCTCCGGCGGCTTGGTGGGAGGTGGATCGGTGATCGAGCCCTTGGGCGCATCGCCCTTGGCCGGCGTGTTGGAGGCCGGATCGGACGAGCCGGGGCACGCGGAGAGCAGGAGCAGGGTGAGCGATGGAACGAGCGCGCGTCGCATCGGCTGGGACTCTACCGCAGCCGCTGCGGGCGGTCAGGTGGACACCGGCAGCGGCCGGAGCGGCCGCGTGGCCGCGGCGCGGCTGGCCTGCAGCTCGTCGAAGAGCCCGTCGTAGTCGGCCGCGGTGTAGGCCATGAGCACCTCGGCCAGCGGGTTGCGCTTGCGGTACGGCGAGAGCCCGATGTCGCGCAGGAGCACGTCGACGTACTGGTGGAAGCGGGTGTTGACCGCCGGCCCACGCGACGGGTCGAACAGCACGTGCTCGCGCTTCCACTGCCGCACCTCGTCGATGCGCGCTTCCATCTCGGCCAGCGGCGGCAGCTCCATGTCGCCCTGCAGCAGCATGGCGAGCCACAGCATCGAGATCTCGACCCCGGGGACGAACAGGAACGCCTGGTTGCAGCCCGCGAACGAGACCCGGGGGATCCGCGGGTGCAGCAGGTGGCGGTAGAGCTGCGGGCCCTCGGGATCGGCCTCGAGCAGCGCGCGGTAGCGCTCGGGCAGGAACGGGAACCGCATGGTCGCGTAGCCGAGCGAGAGCACCACCAGGTCGCAGGGGATCTCGGTGCCGTCGGCGAGCCGCAGCGCGTCTTCCGTCACGCCCACTGGCTGGCCGCGGTGGGGCTCGATCTTGCCCTTGGCGACGAGCGGGAAGTAGTCGTCGGGGGCCAGCGCCACCGCGGCCCGCATCTCGTTCGGGATCGACAGCTCCGGCATGAGCAGCCGCAGGCGGCGGCGCGCCCCTGCGTCGACGTGCAGCGGATGCAGGCCGTACTGCACGCGCATCGCGGTGGCCAGGCCGCTCCAGAATCCCGCGACCACCGGCCGCAGGCGCGCGTGGAGGAATTGCTGCACGGCGTTGGGCTGCACCCACGCGGGGATCATCGCGGTGCTCATGCGGGCGAACACCACGTGCGCGCTGTGCAGCCCGAACAGCAGCCGCGGCAGCAGCCACCGCGGCGTGCGGAACACGTGGTGCACCTCGGATCCGCGCGCCGCCGCGAACGTGGCGAGGTCGACCGCCGACTTGCCGAACCCCACGATCGCCACGCGCTTCCGCGCGAGCACCTCGAGGTCGTTCACCTCGCGATCGACCATGATGCGCCCGCGGAAGCGCTCACGGCCCTCGAGCTCGATCGTCTGCGGAGGCCCCGTGAAGTGACCGGTGGCGACGACCACGTGGTCGAATCGCTCGGTGACGTCGCCATCGGGCGTGCGCAGCTCCACGCGCCAGCCCGTGGGCTCCTCGTGCATCGCGAGCACCTCGTGGCGCGTGCGGACGTCGATGTCGAGCTGCTCGACGGCGGCCCGGAGGTAGCGGAGGATCTGCTCGGCAGTGGGGTGCAGGTCGGGCTCGAACGGCCAGGGGAAGTCGGCCAGGCGGTAGTGCGCCGCGATGTTCTGCAGGCGGACCTCGGGGTATGCCACGGTCCACACCCCGCCCAGGCTCGGACTGCGCTCGTAGACCGTGGTCTGGTGTCCGAACCGCGCGAGCGTACGGCCGGCGGCGATGCCTGCGATTCCCCCTCCGATGACGGCAATGCGCATGGGGCCTACGCTACAGCACCGGCAGCAGCCGCGCTGCCCCCAAGCTCACGCGCCGTGAGCCCGGGCATCGCCGTGGATCGCCCCGCGACTCCTCTGGTACGCTGCCGAGCGATCGAGAAGGCGAGAAGGCGAGAAGGGAAGACGAGCGATGAAGTGGATGCGGCTTGGCTTGTGTGCGTGTGTGTCGTTGGCGTTGGCGTGTGGCGACGATGGCTCGAGCAACGAGTCCGGTGCCCACGGCTCGGGCTCGGCCCCCGGCTCCGGCTCCGACGGCAGCGGCGCGAGTGAGGGCGACTCCACGGCCGCGAGCGATCCCACCGCCATGTCGTTCTTCGTCAGCAGCGAGGGCAGCGGAACCCGGGGCGGCAATTTCGGGGGCCTCTCGGGCGCCGACGCGTTCTGCCAGGAGCTGGCCGAGGCCGCCGACGCGGGCGATCGCAGCTGGCACGCCTACCTCAGCACCACCACCGAGAATGCCCGCGATCGCATCGGTGCAGGGCCCTGGCACAACTTCGCGGGCGAGATGATAGCCGCCGACGTCGAGAGCCTCCACGCCGACGGCCTCTCCAACGGCGATCCGCAGCACGTGCTGACCGAGTACGGAGACGAGGTCCTCTTCAGCGACGACTACGACGTCATCACCGGCTCGAACGAGGACGGCACCGTGTACGAGGAGCGAAACTGCAACGACTGGACGTCCGACACCGCCGACTTTCGGGCCCGCTACGGTCGCTCCAGCATCCCGAGCAACCCGGAGAACAGCCCCTCGTGGAACTCCGCCGGCGCCACGAACGGGTGTGGTGAAGCGGACTTCAAGGAGGACGCGTGCCGGGGGCGGATCTACTGCTTCGCGATCGACTGAGCCCGGGCTACACCACCCTATTGCGCGTCTCGCCGACGCCCGCGCCTGCGCCGGCTGCGGTGGTAGCCCGCCGACGATCCTCCGCCCCAGATGCTCGTCGCTCCGAGCAGGAAGCCGAAGTCGTACCAGCCGCCGTTGTTGTTGCGCTCGTAGACCTCGACTCCCTGGTCGAAGACGCCGACGATCAGCGTGATCCAGGAGATGATCCCGTGCCAGAGCCCTAGCCAGAAGTTGGCGGGATGCGCGGGAGAGAATTGGGGCTCGCCCGCCACACAGCCACAGAGGGTGAGCGCGAACACCACGAGCACCCCGACCGCCGCACCGGTGAGCGTGCGCTGGTCGAGGCCGCGTTGGCAGAATCGCGAACGAAGGTGGCTGGAGGCGAGGAGCACGTCGACAGCATGCGCCGCCCATGAACGCGCGCACGCCCAGCGTATGCGCGAGCGTGGTGGTCGACGCCGCAGGATCTGCGCCCTGCGGCGTTCGGCACGCCTCGGCGCCCGCGGGCAGGCACGGCCGAGCGCGGCGAGCCTCGCCGCGCTACGCCTTCGCGATCACGGACCGCGCGAGCTCCTTCGGTGCGAGCCGCCCATGGGTGTGCCAGAGCTCTGCGTCGATTCGGTAATCCAAGTCGGGCAAGCAAGGAGTAAGCGAAGGCCCCGGCGGGAGCCGGGCCTTCACACCGATAGTTGCCGCGGGGACGGCCCGGTTCACGCGGCGAATCGCTGCCGCCTTCGATCTGCGCATTTTGCGCAATGCCGTCAGAGGGGTCCCTTTCCGCCCGCAACAGCAATACTCGAAGATTCCATGCCTGGATGCTGGGCGCCGTGGCCCACTTCCGCCTCGGACACCGAGCCCACCATGCCGAGCTTCACCACCCTGCGCATCGAGAAGGACGCCACCAACCCCCGCGTCGCCCGCCTACTCCTCGACCGCCCCGAGCGGCTCAACGCGATCGGCGAGGACACCCCGCGCGAGCTCCGGGCCGCCGTGGAGTGGGCCAACGCCGACGACGAGGTCCACGTGATCGTGGTCGAGGGCGCGGGCAAGGGCTTCTGCGGCGGCTACGACCTCACGCACTTCGGCGAGGGCACCATCGACCATCCGTGCCAGCAAGAGCGGCACCCGTGGGATCCGATGGTCGACTACGCGTACATGAAGCGGAACACCGAAGACTTCATGACGCTGTGGCGGAGCCCCAAGCCCACGATCGCCAAGGTGCACGGGTACGCGGTCGCTGGGGGCAGCGACATCGCGCTCTGCTGCGATCTCCTGGTGATGGCCGAGGACGCACGCATCGGCTACATGCCCACGCGCGTGTGGGGCTGTCCGACCACGGCGATGTGGACGTTCCGACTCGGGCCCACCCGCGCCAAGCAGATGATGTTCACGGGCGACACCATCGACGGCAAGACCGCCGCCGACTGGGGCCTCGCCAATTTCGCCGTACCGCTCGAGCACCTCGAGGCCACCACCATGGAGCTGGCCGGCCGGGTCGCCGGCGTACCGCGGAGCCACCTCGCCATGCACAAGCTGGTGGTGAACCAAGTGCTCCTGACCATGGGCCTCGAGCAGACCCAGTCGCTGGCCACGCTGTTCGACGGCATCACCCGCCACAATCCCGAGGGGCTGTGGTTCCGCCGCTACGCGCAAGACCAGGGCTTCCGCGCCGCGGTGCAGTGGCGCGACGGCGGCACGCCGATCCCCGAAGGCGACGAGGCGCGGGAGCTGATCCGCGAGCTCGAGACCAAGCAGGGCCGCGAAGGCCGGTGACAGCCAGCCGAAAGAGCAGCGTTCCTGGCCGCGGGGCGACGACACGGGCTCGCGCTGGGATATGCTGGTGCGATGAAATCATCGATGCTTGCCTTGTTCGCTTCCGCGCTGCTCGCCTCCGCGTGCGGAGGCTCGGACGACACGGGCCCGGACGCCGACGCGGGCGCGGGCGAGTCCTCGGGCTCCGGCGCAGCCGACTCCTCGAGCTCCGGTGCAGCCGACTCGACCGGCACCGAGGCTGAGCTGCACTTCGCCGAAGACGTGTGGCCGATCTTCGACGGGGCCTGCTACTGCCACATCTCGCCACCCCCCGGAGCCGGGGGACCGATGACCGACTTCTTCATGGGGCCCGGTGTCGAGGAGGGCTATGCCGCGATCGTGAACCAGCCATCCTCGGAGTCGGCGCTCGACTTCGTCGAGCCCGGTAGCTCGGCCGACAGCTACCTCTACCACAAGGTCGCGAAGACGTTCGCGTCGGTCGGCGGCAGCGGCGACCCCATGCCGCTGGGGGGCACGCTGTCGGCGGACGATCTCGCGACGATCCAGAGCTGGATCGACGGCGGCGCGCTCGAGTGAGCCCGGCAGCAGAGGGCCGTTGCGATGCGAGCGTTGGGTCGAAGTCGCTCCGGGGATTACTCGCACCAGGTCTCGTGCGTGGAGTAGGGCTGCTGCTGTGTATGACGACGGCGTGTCCTGGGTGTCCCGGAGATGGCGACCCCACGGGTTCTGGGACGGGTGGAGATGAAGACATGCCAGATGGATCGGACCCCGGGCCGGGAGGTCCGGGCTGCGTGGAAGGGATCGCGACACCGCCCGGGCTGTCGGCCGGGGACCTGACGGCGGCCTCGCAGCCGGGGACGGTCGCGCGCACCGTCGTGCTGCGCGGGGACTCGACGGCCGATACGAACGCGCCGGCGGGTCCAGACGGCATGCCATCGTCGCCACCGCTCGTTGGAAGGCCTCGTAGGGTCGGTGCCACGACGATCGGGCCCCACATCCACGAGCGCTGGGGCGAGTCGAGGAAGCTCGAGCTTTCATACTGCATCAGTGGGATGCCCGGTGACGACGCAGAGAACGAAGACGCGTACCACAAGACGATCCGTGCGCTCAGCTCGACCATGGCGGAGTGGGAGCGGGTATCCGGGGCGAACTTCGTGCATGTTGCGGAGGACGACACGCCGGGGGTGGAGGCATATGTGATCCCAATAGGTGACGACTTCATCGCTCGAGCGGATTGTGTCGCCGGAACGAAGGCCTACTTCGGTGTGGTCTCACTCAATACCGGTCAGCGGCAAGGCATCTCGAATGGAGTGCCGCAGGCATGGGATGACCCGGCACTGGAGCCCATCGCCGGCAATCTCACGCGCACGATTCTGCTCAACAAGAGCCTGATCGAAGGCTTCGGCGACATCACGCTCCTGTTGGTGCTTCGACACGAGCTCGGGCACATGATGGGGTTCGACCACGAAGAAGTCGCCGTCCCCGATCAGGCATGCGAGGATCCCGAAGCGCGGCCGCTGACCCCCGTGGACGCTCACTCGATCATGACGACCCCGGGTTGTCACGACGTGCTCTCCGATGATGCCGAGCACCTCACGCACCATGACCGGCTCTCGGCGTTCTTCCTCAATCACACCCCGCGCGCTCGCTTCGAGACGGGCGCTGTTTCCATCGGCTATCGCTATGCGGGCGTCCTCGGTGGAGGTGCCGAAATCCTCTGGCACAGCGAAGGTTCCACCGAGGGCATCCTCTGGCGCCCACAATTCGGTACGGAGGACATCTCGTTCATGGCGGAGACGTTTGCTTACTCCTCCTCCCAGCCGCCACCCACTGATGGGTGGTTCCCCAACGAGAGCGAGGTGCTCGTCCCGCTCCAGCTCGGCAGCGGCTCGACGAGCTTCGACTTGCTGTTCTTCGGTCCCGGGCCCGACGTCGCCGATCTCGTCGTCCTCAATTCGGGCCTCGCCACGACTGCCGTCGAGTGGGACGACGATTCCTTCGCCGTGCCGGTGATCGGTCGGTTCGACGCCGATCATCTCGACCGCGACGTCGTATACCTCTATCGACCGGGGACCGAGAGCGATGCCGCGCTGGTGCTCTCGGGCAGTGATCCTGCGGTAGTGACCGACGTGGCCCAACAGACGGTCTACGCGTATCCGCTGGCGGCGCCCTATCGGGGCAGTGGCTTTCCCGACGACATCGTGTGGCTCGAGCCACTGGCGGGAAGCGTACGCACGTGGCGGCTGGCCGACTCTGGCGTCCTCGAGCTCGCGGACGCGACCCGCGTGGGGCAAGGAGAGCTCGGGTTGGTTCCCGGGGAGCACATCCCTGCGGTCGGCGACTTCGACGGCGATGGCCGGGCCGACATCATGTGGCAGGGAGTCTCCAACCTGGCCGCTGGCTTTCAAGACATCGAGGACGTGCTCTGGCTGTCGCGCAGCACGCGGACCCAGCTCTCGTTCGACGTGGTCGAAAAGACCGTGGGCTTTGGCTACCGACCCTTCGTGGGCGACTTCGACGGCGACGGCATCGACGACATCTTCTGGCAACGAAGCTGGGGGCTCACCTCCGAGGGCGCCATGGAGTGGTCCATGGCTCCGAGCTTCCTGTGGTATTTTGACGAGATGGGCGGGCACGAGGCCAAGGCGTTCATCCTCGACAGGGACTACAGCCCCTACGTCGGCGATTTCGACGCTGATGGCTGCCACGACGTCGCATGGTTCGACTCGGTCGGCGACATGCTGTACGTGTGGCGCTGCTTGCCGGGGATGCGGGACTTCGACTGCGGTACGGCGATGCCGACACCGCCTGATGCTGCACCCGTGGGGATGCACTGGGGTTTCTGAGTGCGAGAGGGAGCTCGGACCATGAGGCTCACGAAGGCGATCATCACCGTTGCGGTCGCGGCTTTTGCGGCGTGCTGCAGCCCCGAAGTCGACGAAGACGTTCCACCCGGGGAGTTGGTGTACTCGGACGCATTCAATGAGATCTACCGTCTCGATCGGCGTGTGGAAGTCGTCGCCGTGGATCCCATGTTTGGTCAAAACGGCTGCGGATACTTGACCGATCGTGCCTACGAGGACCTCGAGACGACGATTGCAGCCTTGGACCCGAGCGAGGACTACGTCTCCGATCCGGACCACTGTCAAACGAGCGAGTTGGTCTATATCGAAGGTTTCGAGCACAGCCCGTTCGAGTGCGTCTGGCTGTGCTGCCATCCCGACTTGGTGCGCGTCGCCTTAGTCTACCTGGCCGTGTTCAGCAACCTCTCCGACCAAGAGCCCGTCATCGACGGCGAGCCCTACGTCGCGCTCGAGCCCGATCGGCCGTGCGACTGAGCTCCTATCGCCCGAGCCGCTCGGCCACCCGCGCCAGCGCCCGCGTACGCTCGAGCACCACCAACGCCGCCTTCGCGCTCTCGGGATCACCCGCCGCCGATCGCTGCAGATCATCGGGATCCCCGAGCCCCGCATCCGCTGTCCTGCGCACGCGCTCGAGCACCAGCTCGCGCAGCGCGTGCGCATCGGCCACCCCGCGCAGGATCCCCACGTGCATCGACTGCTCACCCGGCCGCGGCTCGCCCCCGCCACCACCGGCGGTCTGCACGTGCACGTCGGCGACTCCGAACAGCCGCTGCATCGGCCCCTGCTCCACCGATACGTTCTGCACGTTGGCGAACGTCAGCGTCATCTCGCGCACCGCCACCACGCCCTCGCGGATCCGCAGGCTGCGGTCGGTGACGATGTACCAGCGAAACTCCTGGTCGAGCCGCCGGAGCGCGTAGCCCACGGGCAGCGACACGAGCCACACGCCGAGCACGACCCAGCCGATCCACGAGAACACCACCGCCACCTTGGCCTCGCCCTCGGCCGCGAGCGCGAACGAGCCCACGAGGAACGGCGCCCCGAACAACACCAGCAGCAAGAGCCGCCCGAGGATCCACAGCCCCAGTCGGTAGCGGAAGTACCCGCTCGCGGCGCGAAACACCTTCGCGCTGCCCTGTGCCCCCGGCGGCACCCCCGGCTCCGGCGGCACCGCGCAGACCTCGGTCACGAAGCGAAGGAATGCGGCCCACATCGTCGCGTGCTCACGGAGCCGGAGCCGGCGGAGCCACTCGCTCGAGCGCGATGCGAACGCGATCGAGCTCGTCGGCAATGGCATGGAGCGTGGTCGCCAGCGCGGGCACGCCGGGATCCTGGCCATGCGCGAGCTCGTCGTGCCCGCGCATGCGCTGGTACAGGAAATCGCGGATCGCCTCGAACTCTGGCAGCCCCTCGATCGTCATCTCGGCCGTCGCCGATCCGGCCGCCGTCTGCACGAGCACGTCGCCGAGCCCGAGCCAGCGCTGCAACAACCCCGAGCGCAAGTGGATGTCCTGGATCCTCCGGTACGTCAGGTTGACCTCGCGCCGGAACAGGATCCCCCAGCGCATGTGCACGCCCTGCTCGTCGAAGCGATACCGCAGCGTGTGATAGCGGAAGTACAGCACCGGCAGCACCACCACGAGCGCGGGCCCGGTCAGCAGCGCACGCAAGAGGTAGAGCGTCCACAGCTTGGGGTGCGGGCGCTCGATGGAGGCGATCGCGGGCGGCAGCGCGCTCATGGGAACGACCGATGCTACCCGCTCTGCGCGCTGAACGCGACGGCCTCACCTACCTCTATACAGTGTTCCGTGGGCCACCATGGCGGCTCGTGATCGTTCGCGCCGCCACCGGCACCACCACCCGCGATCCCGATGCTCATGCTCCACCGATCCGGCACGACCGCCACGCTGCTGCTCTTGGCCCTCGCTCCCGGGTGCTCGCTCGGCCAGAGCGAGGACGGCCCCCCCGAGGAATGGTTCGGTGCAACGGACACGACCCCGGCCACGGGCACCGACGACGATGGCCCCGACGAGACGGCCGAGACGGCCGAGCCAGCCGAGCCCGGGGCATGCCACGAATACGGCCCGGGCGAGGCCGGCGGGCTCGACTACACGCCGCGGCTCACCGAGGCCGAGCTCGCCGCGCTCGACCTCCGCATCGACTACCCCGACGCCCCGATCGCGGCGCTCGCTGCCTCCGCCAGCCACCTCGGCGGCCCGGGCCTGCTTCGCGCCACGTTCACCGGCCTCATGGAGATCGACCACGCCGATCCCTCCACCGCGCTCGAGCTCCACGACGTCCCGCTCGCCGGCCTCGGCCCGCAGAGCTTCACGGTCGCGCTCGACGGACAGGCGACCCCGGTCGATCGCGTCACCTGCACCTCCGATCCCGACACGCCGATCACGGTGATCTTCGCGGTCGACGTGACCGGCTCGATGTCGCCGGTGATCGATGCCGTCCGCGCCTCGCTCGTCGACTTCGTGGACGCGGCCGTGGGCCTGGGCCTGCACGGCCGCATCGGCGTGGTCACCTACCAGGACACGGTGGGCGTGAACATCCCGTTCGAGGACTGCGACGGCGTGCACGACCCGATGCCCGAGCGCTCGCCGTTCTTCGCCCCCGTACCGCTCGACGACGCGGCGCAGGTGGACGCGCTGCGCGGCTTCGTCGGGTCGCTCCATGCCGACGGCGGCACCGACTGGCCCGAGAACCTGGCTGCCGCGGTGGACTTCGCCACCCACAACGTCATCGGCTACACCGCGGACGGATCCCCCAACGTGATCGGCGAGGGCGACGACGACCCACCGTTCACCGAGCCCTGGCCGCTCGACCAGCTCGAGGGCCTCGTGGTGGTCATCGCCATCACCGACGCCACGTTCCACCCGCCCGAGACCGACTCGCCGAGCCTCTTGCCCGAATTCCGCCCACGCTCGCTACCGGCGATCCTGAACGAGCTCGGCTCCACGATCGTCGCGACCATCGACCCCGCGCTGCAAAACGGCGCCACCGAGCTCGACGGCGACCCGCTCGTGCTCGATGCCGACCTCTGGCCGCGCTACACCGGCGGCTTCGGCCGCGACTGGCTCGCGGTGGAGCTGCCACCGCTGCAGGAATCGATCAGCGTCTTCGACCTCGAGCTGTTGCTGCTCGGCCAGGGGCTGCTCGAGCTCCCGCTCGCACCGGCGCTGGCCTCCACCTGCGTGCTCGAGCTCGACACCGAGGTCGCGCCCTCGAGCATGCAGGTGACCATCGACCACGAGGCCGGCTCGGTGCAGTACACCCTCTCGCCCGAGCAGGTGGGGCCGTAGCGCTCGCTCGCCGACACGTGCGGGTATGATCGCCGCCGATGGGCGACACCCCGAGCGACACCCCGACGTTCGCGGCCGACGAGGCCACGGCCGACACCGCGGCCGGCGACGGGCGGCCCGTGACGGGCCGAGCCACCGACTCTCCTGCGCGCTACCACGATCGCGACTCGCTCGGGCGCGGTGGCATGGGCGAGGTGCGTCGCTGTGACGACGCGGTGATCGGCCGCGACGTGGCGTTCAAGGCCATGCGCCCGGGCGGCAGCCCCGAGGGCCGCCTGCGCTTCCTGCACGAGGCCCGGCTCCAAGCCCGGCTCGAGCACCCGTCGATCGTGCCGGTGTACGACATGGGCACGGACCAGGACGGCAATCCGTGGTTCACCATGCGGCGCATCGACGGCGTGACTCTCGAGCGAGTGATCGAGCGCCTCGCCGCCGGCGACCCCGAGCACGTGGAGCGTTGGGGCCGACGGCGCCTCCTGGTGGAGCTCGTGCGCGTGTGCCAGGCGGTCGCCTACGCGCACCGACACGGAGTGGTGCACCGCGACATCAAGCCGTCCAACATCATCCTCACCGAGGACGGCGGGGTGTACCTGCTCGACTGGGGCATCGCCAAGCTGGGCGCGGCATGGCCCCCCGCGGGCGATCCCGCCGCCGACCCCTCGACCGTCAGCCCCGCGGTGCTCGATCGGCGGCCCACCCTGGACCTCGGCGAAGACCCGACCCCGGCCACGCCCCGCACCGCGGAGGGCTCGATCCTGGGCACGCTCGGCTACATGCCCCCCGAGCAGCTCGAGGGCGGCGGGGTCGCGGTGGACGGGCGTGCAGACGTGTACGCGCTCGGAGCCACGCTCTACGAGCTGCTCACGCTCGAGCCGCTGCACGACCGGCAATCGCCCCCACAGCTCGTCGCCTCCACGCTCGACGGCGCCGATGCGCGCGCGCGCGTGCGGGCGCCCGCGGCCGACGTCCCACCCGAGCTCGAGGAGATCTGCGTGCGCGCCACCGCCACCGCGCCCGCGGAGCGTTACCCCGACGTGGCGGCCATGATCGACGCGATCGAGGCCTACGCCGACGGCGACCGCGATCTGCAGAAACGCCGCGCGCTGGCCGAGCAGCACGCGACACGGGCCGAGGCGCTCTCGGAGGGCACCGCGCTCGATCGCCGCGCCGCCGCCATGCGCGAGGCCGGCCGCGCGCTCGCGCTCGACCCGGAGTCGCTCCCGGCGCTGCGCGTGGTCACGCGCCTCTTGCTCGAACCCCCCGACGAGGTCCCGGACGAGGTCGAGCACGAGGTCCAGCGCACCGACGCCGACAATGCGCGGGCGATGGCGCGCTTCGGCACGTGGGCCCGCTGGAGCACGCTCGCGACGATGCTGCTGCTGCTCTGGATGGGCGTACGGAGCTGGCCGCTGTTCGGGCTCGTCGCAACGCTCACGTTCCTCTCGGCCGTCGGCTCTCGCCGCGGAATCACGCTCGCCACCGGTCGCGGCGTGCCGGTGTGGGTACAGGTGAGCAACGCCGTGCTGCTGAGCTTGATGGCGACCATCGTCGGGCCGTTCATGGTGGTGCCCGGGCTCGCCACCGCCACGGCCGCCATGTTCGTGCTCGCCGGCTCTCGCGATCTGTGGCGCGTCATCGCCTTGGGCTGCGGCGCTTCGATCGTGCCGTTCCTGCTCGAGCGGCTGTCACTCTTGCCCCACGTCACCATCACGGCGTCAGGAGACGTGCTGACGATCCACCCGTGGATGGCCTCGTTCCCTCCCATCCCCACGTATGCGCTGCTGCTGCTGACGACCATCACCCCCATGGTGCTGGCGGTGATGACGATGGCCAACGCACGTGATCGCCTGACGATCGCGCGGCGCGTGCAGCTGCTGCAGGCCTGGCACCTCCGCCATCTCGTGCCTCGAACCATCGAGCACGGTGGAGGAGCCGGTGCTATCGTGGCCGGGTGACGGCTCCCGACGAGCGCGCCCTGTTGCTGGCCTGGCGCGGCGGCGACAACCGAGCTGGTCATGCGTTCATCGAGCGCCATCGTCCAGCGGTGCGGCGATCGTTCCTCAACAAGGTCGGGACCACCGCCGAGGCCGAGACGCTCACCCAGCGTGCGTTCGCGGCCGCGCTGGCCGACCGGGTGCACCTGACCGACGGCATGTTCGTGCGCGCCTGGGTGCTCGCGGTCGCCTGCCAGGTGCTGCTCGAGTGGCGCGACGACACGGCTCGCCGGCAGCGCTTCACGGGCCGCCTCGCCGAGGCCTCGGTGACCGATCTGGGACTGGGTCCCACCCCCGCCCCCGCGCCGAGCGAGGACACCCGGCGGATGCTCGAGGCGCTGCGGCGGCTGCCGCTCGAGACGCAGCTCGTGCTCGAGCTTGCCTACATCGAGGACCTGCCTGCCCCGGCGCTCGACAACGTGCTGCGCTACCTCGACGTCGTCGCGCGGGGACACCTACAAGTGGCCCGGCCGGCGCTCCGACAGGCCCTGGGAGAGCCCTCACCGAAGGACCTCGACGCGTGGGGCCATCAAATCCGCGACGCCTGGGACGCCGGGTAGCGCCGGGGCCCCGCGGCGGACTTCCCAATTGCAGTGACGGACCACACGGGGCACGCTTACGTGGCGTTTACGCGTGACCCGGGTGACGGGAGTGCAACAAACGGCCCGCTCCGAGTAGCATCGGAGCTCGAGCGTGGGAGGGCAACGGTGTCGAGCGCCTCGCCGAACAACATCGAACGCAGGGAGTACAAGTTCCTCATCGATCGGACGACCGTTGCGGCCGTGCGCGCCGCGGTGCGCCCGTTCTGTGTGCTCGATCCCTACGCCGCGCAGTCGCCCTCGCGCACGTACACCATCGAAACGTTGTACCTCGACACCTCCGACCTGGCGCTGTTCTGGGCCAACGATCACGAGCAGGTCGATCGCGTCAAGGTGAGGGTGCGTCGCTACGCCGACAAGCCCGGCAGCCCGATCTTCTTCGAGGTCAAGCGCCGCATCAACGACGTCATCGCCAAGAGCCGCGGCCGCGTGTCCGCCGATGCGTGGAATCAGCTCTTGGCCGACCCCGCCGCGCCGATCCCCGCCGACGTCACGGGCAAGGACCGCGCCGCGGTCGAGCGGTTCCTCGCGCTGCATCGCTCGCTGCACCTGCGCCCATACACGCTGGTCCGCTACCAGCGCGAGCCGTGGATCAGCACCGTCGACGACTACGCGCGGGTCACCTTCGACACGTGGATCCAGGCCCACACGCTCGACTCGCTCACGTTCGAGCCCGACGGCGGGCGCTGGCGGGCGCTCGACGACGCGATCATGCAGCGCACGCTCGACTCGCTGGTCGTGCTCGAGCTCAAGTTCACCAATCAAGTGCCGATCTGGCTCGTCAACATCGCCCGCAGCCTGGGGCTCGTGCGCGGCGCGTATTCGAAGTACGGCAACTCGATCCGCGCGTTCCACCAGCCGATCGACATCCGCGTGCCGCGGCTGGTCGGAGGCTGGCGGTGAGCGAGGCGTGGCTCGTGGGCCCCGCGGGGGTCGTCACGCCGCAGCAGGCTGCGCTGTCGCTGCTGTTGGCGTTCGTGCTCTCGCAGCTGATCGCCGCCGCCTACGTGTGGACGTTCCGCGGCATGTCGTACTCCACGAGCCTCGTGCACGCGATGGTCATCGGCTCCACGATCGCCGCGATGCTGATGCTGGCGATCGGCAACAGCATCGCCGCGGGCCTCGGCATCGCGGGCGGGCTGGCGCTCGTACGCTTCCGCACGGCGCTGCGCGAGCCCCGGGACATGATGTTCGTGTTCGCCTCGCTCGCGGTGGGTATCGCCGCGGGCCTGGGTGCCCACGCAGTGGCCGTGATCGGCACACTGATGTTCGGGATCATCGTCTTCAGCCTCACCATCTCGGAGTTCGGCAGCCAGCGCCGCTTCGACGGCCTGCTCCGGTTCCAGCTGCCCGTGACCGCCGACGAGAGCGAGGTGATGAAGCTCCTCCGCAAGCACAGCAGCTTCGTCGCGCTGGTCACCCTGCGCGAGGTGGCGCAGGGCCAGGCGATGGAGCACGCTTACCAGATCCGCATCGCCGACCCCAAGCACCGTACCTCGCTCGTCCAGGGCCTCGAGCGACTGCCGGGGATCCAGGACGTCTCGCTGCTCTTGCAAGAGCCCACCGTGGAGCTTTAGCGCGCGATGCTCGGGTTCCTCCGCAGGCGAGTGTTGCCGTGGCTCGTGTGGCTCGGAGCTGCGTGCTCCGCTGCGTGGCTCTGGTACGACATGCACGCAGGCTCGGCCCGCGGCTACGTCGAGGGCGTCACCTACGGCATCGTGGCGCTCGAGCCGGGGCGCATCGCCACGGTCACGGTGCAGCCGGGGCAGCACGTACAGGCCGGGGAGGTGATCGCCATCCTCGAGGACAACGAGCTGGCCGCCGAGCTCGCGGTGCTCGCGGCCGAGCGCCACCAGATGGAGGCCGAGCTGCAGGCGACGGCGGTCGAGACCAACCTGCGCGTGGGCGACAGCAGCCGCGAGCTCGAGGAGACGATCGACTCCGCCGACGTCGCCCGCCGGCAGGCACGGGCCGATCGCAGCGTGCATGCGGCGGAGCTCGAAGAGCTCGAGACGCAGGTGGCCGAGACCCGCGACCTGGTCGACAAGCGCATGCTCGATCGCACCGAGCTCGTGGATCTGGCGATCCAGCAGGCGGCGCTCCGCAAGCAGCTCCAGGTCGACGACGACATGATCCGCGAGCTCGACGGCCAGGCCAACTCCGCGCGCAATCGCCGCGGCGACCTGCCCCGCGACGACAGCAAGCGCGCCACCGACTCGCTGCTCGCTGCGCTCGCGTCGCTCCGCGACCAGGAGGAGATCCTGCTGCGACGCAAGGAGCTCCTCGTGCTGCGCGCTCCCGGGCCGGGCGAGGTCACCAGCTTGTTGCTGCGCCCGGGCGAGATGGCGATCGAGGGCTCGGTGGTGGCCACGATCGCCGGTCCCGCGCTCACCGCGGCCGACGGTCGACCGCTCGTGGTCGTGTGCGCGACCGAGACCACCGCGTCGAACGTGGAGGTGGGCGAGGCCGTGGAGCTGCGGCCGCCCATGGGCGGCGCCGTGGTGCTCATGGCCCACGTGCAGCGGCTCGCGCCCGACGTCAACCAGCTCCCGATGCGCTGCTGGCGAGATGCTCGCATCGCCGAGTGGGGTCGGGCGATCTACGTCGTGCCCGACGAGATGGTCTCGCTCTTGCCCGGGCAAGGCTTCTCGATCGGGTTCACCGGCCAGCCATCGCCGCACGCCGATGTCGGCATGGCCCTGGCGCCGCCACCGTCCCCGCCACCGCCGATGTCGCCCGCCACCGCGTCCGCGCCCGTGGCGGCCAGCGGATCGGTGCGGCCGATGGTGCTGCCCCCCGAGCTCGCCGCGCGTACGCGCTTCGAGCCGTCGGCGATCGCATGGTGGCCCGGGCGCGAGCGTTACCTCGTGGCCAGCGACGACACGGGCCTCGCCGACGTCACCGAGCACGTCCCGTGGCTGTTCACGATGGACGCGACCGGGCAAGTGGATCCCGCGCCGCTCGTGATCGAGGGGCTCGACGCGATGAGCGACGTGGAATCGCTCGCGCTCGCCTCCGACGGCGCGCTGTGGGTGCTCGCCTCGCAGAGCCAGAGCCGCAAGGGCAAGCGGCCCAAGGCGCGGCAGGTGTTCGCCCGTGTGGAGCTCACCTCCGCCGGGGGCGCGCGTGCGACGGGCTCGGTGCAGCTCGCCAAGCTGCTCGAGCAGCTCGGGAGCGACGAGCTCGCGCAGCTCGGCCTGTCCGGCACCGCGGCGCTCGACATCGAGGGCATGACGGCCACCGCCGCCGGTGGGCTCTTGCTCGGGCTCAAGGGCCCCGTGGGAGCGAAGGGCGAGGCGTTCGTGTGGCACCTGCCGCAGCCCGAGCGGCTGCTCGCCACCGGCGAGCTGTCGGCGGGGGGCCTGTCGCTGTGGGCCCGGATCCCGCTCACGATCACCGCCGACGGCGCTGCGGTGGCCGCCGGCATCGCGGAGCTGCTCGAGCTGCCCGATGGCTCGCTGCTCGTCGCCGCGACCGCGGCTGGCGAGCGTGACCCCCGCTCGCAAGACGGGGCGCTCTACCACGTACGAAGCCGCGCGGGCGCGGCCACGCCGGTGCTCGTGCGCACGTTCCCGGGCCGCAAGCCCGAGGGTCTGTCGCGCTCGGCCGATGGCGCTGCGATCACCGTGGTGTTCGACGCGGGCGCCGGCACAGCGCAGTGGACGGAGCATCCATGGCCCGCGCATTGATCCTGCTGCCCGTCGCAGCCACCGCGGGTTGCTTCCACGCCACGCCCTACTCGCCCACGGCCGCACAGGAGCAGTGGCGAGCGCAGCGCGACGAAGAGACGGCCCGGACGTCCGCGACTGCCGCGGCGAGCCCCGCCGGCCCTGCGCTCACCGCCGACGAGACCTACGCGCTCGCGCTGGTCCACAGCCCCGACGTCACCATGCTCGCCGCCACCACCGATGCGGCGGTCGCCGAGATCCAGGCCGCGCGACAGCTCGAGAACCCGCAGCTCCGGCTCACCAGCTTCAACATCGACGACGTGCTCGCCAACCAGCCCGCGCTCAACATTGGCCTGCGCATGCCGATCCCGCGGCCGGGCACGGTGCGCGCACGAGTGGCCGGGGCCGAGCACGCAGCCGAGGGCCAGCGCGGCCTCACCGAAGACGCCAAGCGCCTGCTCCGCGAGCAGATCGATCTGCTGTTCGCCCAGCTCACCGTCCTCACGGCCGACCTCGAGCAGGCCGAGCTCGCGGCGGCGCTGCAGGCCAAGCGCCACGACGAGCTCGATGTACGCGCCGGCCTCGCCGTGTCCACCCGCGTGGACGTGGCCATGGCAGCGGTCGAGGAGGCCGAGGCACGCAACGACGTCGTCGAGCTTCGCGATGCGATCGGGCTGGGGGAGGAGCAGCTCGCCCGCCTGGCGGGAATCCACGGCCCGGTACGGTTCCAGCTCGACCCGGAGCTCTTGCGGCCCGCAGCGCCCGTCGAGCGCGACGTGCTGATCGAGCGCGCCCTCGCCTCGCGCCCCGAGATCCGCACCGCGCATGCGCTCGTCGTCGAGGCCGAGGCCGAGGCCCACGTCGCGCGCGCGGAGGCGTGGCCGTGGTTCGACTGGGTGCAGCTCCAGTACCGCGCCGGCCCGGGCAGCCCGCCAACGGCGTTCGGCCTCGGCGTGTCGATCACGCTGCCGGTGCTGAGCTGGAACCGCGGCGTGATCAAGGCGAGCAAGGCGGTGGTGCGCCAGCGCAAGACCGAGCACGACTCGCGCATCGTCGCGATCGCCGACGAGGTCGACGCCGCGGCAGCAGCGGTGGAGCGCACGCGTGAGCGCGTGTTGGTGCTCGAGCGCGAGCTCTTGCCCGCCATCGAGGTCGCCACCACCGAAGCCCGCAGCGCGCTCGCGACCGGGGCCATCGACGCGATCGACGCCAACGCGGTGGAGATCAAGGCCGTGGCGGCCAAGCGGGCCCACCTGGCGGCGCTCTTGGAGCACCGCGAGGCCGTGGTGATGCTCGAGGCCCTGGTGGGCGAGCCCATCGAAGGTTCGCCGAAATGAGGACATTCATGCGATCGATGCAACGACCCCAGCCCAAGTGGATCGCGGCGAGCCTGGCCCTGCTCGCGCTGGTGGCCGTGCCGGGCTGCTCGGGCGCCGACGCGGTGTGCCCGTCGTGTGACGACCCCAAGCGCGGCGGCGTGGTCGAGAACATCGAGCTCGACGAGCTGTCGGGCCTCGCGGCCAGCCTTCGCCACGAGGACGTCCTCTACGGCCTCAACGACTCGGGCGACTCCTCGCGGATCTTCGCACTCACGACCACGGGCACGCACCTGGCCACGTTCGACCTCGAGAACGCGCGCAACGAGGACTGGGAGGACATCGCCCATGCACCGTGCGCCTCGGGTGACTGTCTGTGGGTCGCGGACATCGGCGACAACGACTTCCTTCGCACCGAGTACCAGATCTACTTGGTGCAGGAGCCCACGTCGATCGAGCCCGGCGATCACGTGGTTCCGTCCGAGCGCCTCGACTTCACCTACCCCGACGGTCCGCACGACGCGGAGGTGCTGCTGGTGCACCCGCGCACCGGCACCGTCACGATCGTGACCAAGGTGGAGGACGGCCCGGCATCGATCTACGAGCTCCCCTCGCTCCTGCCCGGCGGGATGCTCCTCGCGACCAAGGTCGGCGAGGTCGATCCGCCGGACGGCCGCGCCAAGTTCACCGGCGGCGCCGTGCACCCCGACGCGACGGGAATCCTGCTACGCACCAATTCCCGCTCGTTCTACTGGGTGATGGATCCCGAGCAGACGGTGGCCGAAGCGCTCCGCGGCGACGCCTGCCAGCTCCCGCTGGCGGTGGAGGTGCAGGGCGAGGCGATCGCCTGGCTCGGGGATGGCGAAGGAATCATGACCATTGGAGAAGGGCCCAACCCGGCCATCAACGTCTCGGAGTGTGGAGGTTAGAATATGAGATCGAGCATGGGATCGAGCACGAAGAACGGCGGCGCATGGATCGGGCTGGTGATGGCGCTGGGCCTCTCGGCGTGTCCGTCGGATGACACACCGGGCACTGGCACCGACACCGACACTGACACCGGCACCAACCCCAGCACCACGGAACCGGACCCCACGAGCTCGGTCGACACCACCGAGACCGACGGCGGTAACGACTGCGGCAACGGAACGATCGAAGAGGGCGAGGAGTGCGACGGCAGCGAGCTCGGCGGGGCCGCGTGCGCCGACGTCAACCCGGCCTACAGCGGCGGCGAGCTCACGTGTGGGGCCTCCTGCACGTTCGATGCCTCCGGCTGCGAGCTGCCGCCCGACACCCCGCTCGTGACGCTCAACGAGATCACCTCCGAAGGCGTGCTCGAGGGCGAGTTCATGAGCCCCAACGACGCGATCGAGCTGCACAACGCCGGTACCGGCACCGCCGACCTCTCGGGCTGGCAGATCTCCGACGACCCCGGGCTGCCGCCCGACAGGACCTACGTGATCCCCAACGGCACCATGCTCGAGCCGGGCGCCTTCATCGTGCTGTTCTCGTTCGACATGGACACGATGAGCGGTGAGCTGCCATTCGGGATCTCCGACTCGATGGTGGAGAACATCGTGCTGGCCGACCCCGACGGCGGGGCCGTGGACTCGGTGGCGGTCGACGGCTATGCCGCGCAGCGATCCTACTGCCGGGTACCCGACGGCCTCGGCCCATGGTTCCAGTGCAATCAGACGTTCGGAGGCGTGAACGAGCAGGCCGCCAACATATGTGGCAACGGCGTGCTCGAGGCGCCCGAGGAGTGCGACGGCACCGAGCTCGGCGGCGCCACCTGCGAGAGCCTCGACCTCGGCTACAGCGGAGGCACGCTCTCGTGCCGGCCCGCGTGTGGCATCGAAACCGACGCGTGCACGACCGACAGCCAGCTCGTGATCAACGAGGTGTCCTCCACCACCGACGGCATCGAGCTGTTCAACGACGGCGGCACCAACGTGGACATCTCGGGCTGGGTGCTCACCGACGAGCGCGTCGACGCCATGTACGACGTGGCCCTCGACGGGAGCGAGCTCGTGTTCGCGGAGGACACCGTGGTCTCGCCCGGGGAGTACCTCGTGATACCGCCCGGCCTCGGTCCCAACCAGCATCCGTTCGGCCTCGGGGCGATGGGCGATCGCGTCACGCTGGTCGATGTGTCCTCGGGGATCACCATCATCGACCAGACGTCCTACAGTGATGGCCAGGCGGCACTGTCGTGGTGCCGCCTGCCCAACGGGTCCGCCGGGACGTTCCAGGTCTGCATGCCCACGATGGGCTCCGAGAACTGACGCGCGCTCGCACGCATCGGACCGCTCCAGCATCGTGCCGCGCGCGCGACGTTGGAGCGTGTTCGATTCGTGAACGACGGCGCGCGTGATCGCGCGGCTTGCCATCGGTGCGCATGACGTCGATCCTGGGCGCGATGCGAGGCGAGATCAGGACACTGGGGTGGGTCGTGGCGATGTTCGGCGCGTGGGCCTGCGGGGACGACGGGGGCAACCCCGCGGCCACGGAGACGACGGGCACCACGCAGACCTCCAGCGAGCCAACGTCGACGGGGGACCCCGATCCTTCGACCACCACCATGGGCGCGATCGACAGCAGCACGAGCTCGAGCTCGGGCGACCCCGATGACACGGGGACGACAGACGACACCGGCCCGGTGCTGCCCGACGTGGTGAACGTGCACCTCGTGCCGCAGGACGGCGTCGCGGGCTCGCAGCGCGTGGCGTTTGCGGTGCCGCTGCAGCCCGGCATGCTGGACGACGAGACGCTCGTCCGCGTCGTGCACGAGGGCACCGAGCTGCCGGCAGCCCGCCGCGCGCTCGCTCGCCACGCGGCGGGCGGGATCCGCAGCCTCGAGCTGCAGGTGGAGCTCGAGATCGGCGGCGAGACCGACCTCTCGGTGGAGCTCGGCGCGGCGGGCACGGCCGGCGACCTTCCGCGGGTGCCCACCGAGGACACGCTCGTGCAGCCCGACGGCACGCTCGGCCCGCGCGTGTGGGCGCTCTTGCCCGCGCAGTGGCTCTCGGCCAGCGGCTTCGCGGGCCCGATGCTGGCGGTGGCCGACACGCCGGCCGAGCTCACGGCCTGGGACGGCGTGTGCGACTACGCGGAGTACGACGTGGACGCGTTCCTGCCCATGATCGACGACCCCAGCGTGTGGCTCTTCGACCGCGGCACCACGTTCTGGCGCGGCTACGCGCGCACCGGCGAGCTCGGCCCGCTGGCCACCGCGTATCGCGAGTCGGCGCTCTACCGTGCGGGCCTCTCGGGCAGCGGCGAGGACACCACCATCGGGCTGCCCGCGCAGGTCGACGATCTCAAGTATCACTACGCGCAGAACCTGGCGCTCCACTACCTCGCGACCGGCGACGACCGCTTCCGCGAGGCTGCCGAGGACGTGGCGGAGCGGGCCCACGCGCTGTGGGCCTCGCCCGACTACGACCCGCCGGACTTCTGGACCGAGCGCCACGCGGGCTTCGGCCTGCTCGCGCAGGTGTGGGCGGCCGCGGTGTCCGACGACCAGGCCGACACCTTCCGCGGCTGGGCCGACGAGGCGGTGACCGCCTACGCGCAGATGCAGGCCACGTTCCCCGAGGGCTACGACGATCCCGACGCCCGCTGCTTCGCCCACCATGCCGACGATCACGGCGAGGACTACGGCTACTTCGGCTGCAGCCCGTGGATGAGCGCGATCCTGGCCGATGGGCTCGAGCAGTACGCGATCGATCGCGGCGGGGCGCAGGCCGACGTGGCCCGGCAGTCGCTGGTGCAGCTCGGGCGCATCGTCGCCCGCGACGGCCTCGATGGTGACGGTCGCCCGCTGTACTGGATGGGCGTGGGCACGGATCTCGACGAGATCGACGAGTACGACGAGCACTGGGGCGAGAGCGCCTACGTGGTCGCGCTCGCGTGGCACCACGACGGCCGCGGCGACGCCACGCTGCGCGACGCCGCGCAGGGGCTCGTGGACGGGCTCGCCGCCTTCGGCAGCGCGCCGCACATGCGCAGCTTCAACTGGCAGTGCCGCTCGGCCGTTGCAGCACCTTGGTACCTACAGTAGCCCGCTCGACGCAGCCGGCATGGGTCAGAGCGTGCGCACCGCGAGGAACTGGTACCACCCGCCAGGGGTATCCGAGCACAACACCTCCACGTGGGTGCGCGCCGCGTCGACCGACAGCGCGAGACCGTCGACGCTGCCGAGCCCCGAGTCGTAGACCACCGCCTCTTGCCCGCTGCTGGTGAACTGCAGCGCCTGGCGCTCGTCTTGCGTACACGGGGGCATGCACAGGAACATGCACCCAGGGTCCTCCTCGGGCAGCGGCTCGGGCTTGCACACGCCCTGGACCACCGCGACGCCGAGCGGGTCGAAGAACGTGCCTGCCGGGCTGTACGGCCCGGCATCGCCCGCGGGCAGGCTCTCGGCGGACATGCCGGCCACGATCACCACGCCGTCGCGCAAGAGGCTCACGTGGGTCTGGCGCCACCATGGCTGCGAGTCGTGGGCGCGCAGCGTCACCGCGTCGCCCACGGCCAGATCGATGGGGCCGAGGTCGGCGTGGTCGAGCACGTGCACCTGGTTGCCGCAGTCGAGCAGGATCGAGACGATCCCGTCGACCGAGCCCACGCTCTCCACCGAGCACTCGAGGTCGAGCTCGATCGTCTCCTCGAGGAACGGCTCGTCCTCGTTCCAGTCGAGCGCGAGCCAGTACGGCGCGTCCTCGGGCTGCGGATCGCAGACCGACAGCGGCTCGTCACCCGTCGGGTCGTCCGTCGTGGTTCCGCCGTCGCTGCTGCCGGTGCTGGCTTCCGTGGTCGCGCCGGGATCGGTGGTCTCGTCGGGGTCGCTGGTGGACCCGGGCGGCAGCCCCGTGGTGCCCGAATCGGGGTCGGGCGGGGCAAAGGTCGTCTCGCCCACCGATGACACCTCGCCGAAAGCGTCCCCGCTACCGTCGTTGATGACCCCTTCATCCGAGCCGTCCACCGCCACACAACCAGGGAGGGTGAGCACGAGACCGAGCAGGATCCGTTGCTTCATGTTAGTAAGCTGACATTAATAATTATCAAATCTATCAAATCATCACATTTCATCGAGCTTTTGCGCGAAATTACGCGGATTTCGCGCGATTCGCTGCATGTCGTCCCGCTGCCCGCCCGGAGAAGATTCCGTCGGACACCGAGAGCCCGCTGACGTAGCCGTTGCTGGCCACGCCCACCGCGGTACGGCCCGCGGCGTAGAGGCCCTCGATCGCGCCGCCGTCCTGTCCCAGCACGCGCGCCGTCATCCCATCGGTGCGCAGGCCTCCGAGCGTGAGGCATGGCGAGGGGTAGAACAGCGACTCGGTATCGAGCGGGATCGCATGGAACGGCGGCTCCTCGATCGTCGCGAGGTGATCGGATTTCTTGCCGAGGGCATCGACGCCCGCACGCACGCCCTCGTTGTACGCCGCCACCGTGGCCTGCAGACCCGCGGGGTCGATGCCCAGCTTCTCGGCCAGCGCCCACAGCGTGGGCGCCGAGCGAGCCGTGACGTAGCCGTTGATGATGCCGAACGCGCGCTGGAAGAGCTGGAGATCCTCGCTCCGCACCTGCGCCCGGCCGCGCGCCATGGTCCTCGCGTCCATCACCAGCGTGCCGCGCCCGCCGTGGCGTCCCACGAGGTGGTCACCCACCTTGCCGCCGTAGAGCGTCTCGTTGCAGATCCGCTCGCCGGTGCGCCCCACCAGCACCCCGCTCCACCATGCCTGCGGCGGGTCGACGAACCGCGGCGCGCTGCAGCGATCCATCTGGCCCAGCGTGCCGCCCACCGCCCGGCCCATGCGAATGCCGGTACCGTCGTCGCCCGCGGTGCCGAGCCGCAGGCTGCAGCGGGCGAAGTCGGGGGCGTTCTCCCGCATGAGCGTGGGGTCGAACACGAAGCCGCCCATCGCCAGCACCACGCCGCCGCGGGCCTGCAGATACGTGCGCCGCCCCGCCCGCTCGAGCGTGCGGAGGCCCGCCTGCGCGACGCCACCGATCGCATGGCTCATGCCGCCGCCGTACTGCACGAACGCGGCCATCGCCTCGCCGAGCGGCCACAGCCGCCGCGGCAGCTCGGTCATCACCACGCCGATCACCGCGCCGCTGCCGTCGACCACCAGCCGCTCCGCGCAGGCGTAGGGCCGCAGCTCCACCCCCACGTCGAGCGCCCGACCGCGCAGGGCCTGGATGATGAGGTGTCCGGTGAGCCCGCGCCCGAGCGGACGGTGGCCGCGGGGCACCGGCACGGCGGCGTCGCAGTACGGCGGGCACAGCTCGTTGCCCGAGAAGTAGAGCGTGCAGTCCTCGGGGGGCAGCGCGGTCTTCACGACCTTGCCGCTCACCGGAAACGGGCAGCCCATCGCGCGGAGCCACTCGAAATTCTCCACGCTGGTCTCGCAGAAGGCCCGCAGCACCGCGTCGCTCACCACGCCGCCGGCCTCGAGCCGCAGGTACTCGTACATGTTCTCGGGCGTGTCGGCGTAGCCGAAGCGCCGCTGCAGCTCGGTGCCGCCGCCGAAGTACACCGCGCCCGCGCTCTTGCCCGTGGCTCCGCCGCCGCCGAAGCGATCGAGCAGCACCACCTCGGCCCCGTGCGTGCGGGCCTCGATCGCCGCGCTGCCGCCTGCGCCTCCGAGGCCGATCACGACCACGTCGGCGTGGCGATCCCACCCGCGGCGACGGCCCGCGTCCATCACCCCGGTCTCGTCTCCACGCAGCGGCTCGTGGTCGCTCGACGGCTTGCTCGCCTGGTCGATCATTGGCGCCGGTCTACCGCTTTCCGACCCGCCGGTGCACCATTTCGGGCAGTGAGCTTCGTCCACAGCGTCGTCACGGGGGCCACCGGGCAGGTAGGAATCGAGCTTTGCCACGGGCTCGTGGCCGCCGGCAAGTCGGTGCGCGCGGTGGTGCTGCCGGGCGACCGAGCCATACCGCGGCTGCAGGCGCTGGGGGTCGAGGTCGTCACCGCCGACGTCCGCGACGCACCCGCGCTGGCGCGGGCGATCGAGGGCGCCACCCACCTCTATCACCTCGCCGCGATCGTCAGCACCACCGCCACCCACGACCTACGGATGTGGCAGGTCAACGTGGAGGGCGCACGCAATGCCAGCCGTGCAGCGCGACGGGCCGGTGTTCGGCGCATGGTGTACTTCTCGTCGATCGTGGTGTTCGACCCCGATCCGCTCCACGAGTCGCTCGACGAGACGCGACGGCGGCTGGCGGTGGCCGCCGGGTCGCCGTACGTGCGCAGCAAGGTGGTGGGCGAGGCCACCGTGCGCGAAGAGCTCGACGCCGGGCTCGATCTCGTGGTGGTGCACCCCACGGTGGTGATCGGCCCCAACGAGACCCACCACGTGGGCGTGGTCCAGAGCTTGTTCTTCGCGTGGCTCTCGGGGCGGCTGCCCGCCGTGTTCGCGGGGGGCTTCGACGCGGTCGCGGTGGGCGACGTGGTCGACGGGGCGATGGCCGCGGCCGAGCGCGGCCGCACCGGCGAGAGCTACATCCTCGCCGGCGAGGATCTCGAGGTGCGGGCGCTGCTCCGCCGTGCGAGCGGGCTCATCGAGCGCTCGGGGTCGCGCGCGGGGGCCCGCGGTCCGGCGATTCCACGGGTCGCGATCCCGCTGCCGCTGGCGCGGGCCGGCTTGCCGATGGTCGATGGTGTAGCCTGGATCACGCGGCAGCGCCCTGCGTTCACCCGCGAGGACCTCCGCCAGCTCGACGGAAACCGCCGCATCCGCAGCAACAAGGCCCAGGCCGAGCTCGGGTACCGGCCGCACGGGCTCGACCGTGCGTTGACGATGGTCTACGAGGAGTGGCTACGCCAGGGCAGGGCCTAGTACAACGCTCGGGTCCATGGGCTACATCTTCGACGTCGAAACGCTGCAGCGGGTTGTCAAGGCTCACCTCGGGGAGCCGATGGATCGGATGATCGAGTCGATCGCCGCCGACCTCCACGAGATCTACCCCGGCCACGTCAACCGCAAGCCGCCGTGGGTGCTCAACAACGCGGGCGGGGCGATGGGGGCGTTCTGCCTGCTGCACGCATCGATCACCGAGTACCTCATCGTGTTCGGCACGCCGATCGGCACCGAGGGGCACTCGGGACGGCACACGGCCACCGACTACTTCATCATCCTCGATGGCGAGCAATGGGCGTTCTCGGCGGGCAGCACCGAGCGCGAGGTGTATAGGCCCGGCGACATGCACGTGCTGCCGGCGGGGTCGGCCCAGGCGTATCGGATTCCCGAGCGCGGGTGGGCGCTCGAGTACGCCAGGGGGTTCATCCCGGCAATGATGCCGTTCGGGCTGGCGGACGTGGTGAGCAGCACGCTGGATGTGCCGACGTTCGCGAAGACGCTGGGGATCTATACGAAGGCGGTGGTGGGGGAGCTCTTGCGGGGGAAGATCTGAACACCGTGTGCTACCGACCCGAGCGCATCGACCCGCCGCTTGGCGCGCGATCATCGACGAGTATATATTCATCTATATGAAGCGGATCCTCATCGAGCTCGACGACGCATTCGCGCGAGACCTCGAGCGCGTGGCTCCGGCGAAGACGCGCAGGCGAGCCGAGTTCGTACGGATCGCCATCCGGCGGGCCATCGATCTCGCGATGGATCGCATGACGGAGCAGGCCTACCGAGAACGTCCCCTGGCGGAGGGCGTGACGCCAGCCGACCTCGTCGGCTGGGACGACCAGAATGCGCTTGCGAAGCTCGCCGTGGCAGCCCCGGCGCGCAAGAAGCCGCGTCGTAGGACGCGCGCGGCATGAGCCGCCCCGTCGTGCACACCGATCCGTGTCAGTTCGAGATCTGGTGGGTCGAGCTTCCCGAGCCGGTGGGTCGCCGCCCCGTGCTGCTCCTGGGACGGACGGCGGCCTACCTGACGCGCCCGCTCGTCGTCGAGGTGACGACGACCATTCGCGGCATCCCGCAAGAGCTGGCGCTGGGGAAGCGAGAAGGCCTGCCGAAGCCGTGCGTCGCCAACCTGGACGCACTTCGAACGGTGCCGCGTGCATGCCTGGGCCCGCGCATCGGACGGCTCGCGGCGAGCCGACACATCGAGGTTAAGCGAGCGCTGGGTCATGTGCTGCACTGGCCCGAGCTCACGGGGTTGTGATCGGGTAGGCTCGACGCATGCGCCGCTGCCATCGCTGCGATCGTCACGTGTTCGAGGCATCCACGCGCTGCCCGTTCTGCGATGCTCCGCACCGCGTGGTCGCGATTCCCGTGCTCGGCGTGCTGCTCGGCCTCGCGGGTACGAGCTGCAGCGATCGGCCCTCCGACGACCAAGGTACGGGCTCCGGCACCACCACGAGCGCATCCTCGACGAGCGGCATCACCGACACCACCGGTGACGGTGCCTCGGGCCCGCTGAGCTCCACTGCCGACGGCACCAGCACCACCCTCGGTCCCGCGACCACGGCGATGACCACCACGGCCACCGACGACGGCACCACCAGCGGGAGCACCAGCGGCGACATCACCACCGGCACCACCACCGGCAACAGCGAGGACACGTTCCCGCTCCCGCCCTACGCGGGTGCGTTCCCGGACGACGATCAGTCCACCGCCACGACTACCGGCGACCCGGAGCCATAGGGCTCGATCGCTCGCGACGTGCGTGGCTCGTCGACGTGCACTGCGCCCACCCGCGCGCGCTCGTCGGGGTCGATCGGCTCGCGGATCACCCGAAACAGCGCGTTGTCGAACGGCTCGCCGCGGGCGCTGGCAACCAGCTCGATCCGCTCGCGCAGCCCGTGCGCGGCGAGCTCGAGCACGCGGTGGTGGCAGTACGGGTTGTTGCCCGGCCGCCCGAGCAGCGGCTCGCTCACCGAGGTGCAGCCGCCCATGCACACGCTGGCGTAGTAGCACGTGCGGCAGAACCCCCAGAGGTCATCGAGCGTGCGGCGCCGCGTGTACTGGATCTGCGGCGCGCGCTCCCAGATCGCCGAGAACCCGTGCTCGCGCCACGATCCGCCCACGTTGCGATCGCCACCGAGGCTCGGGCAGGTCTTGATTGCACCGTCGCTCTCGATCGCCACCGTCGAGCGCCCCGCCCCGCAGCCGAGGTAGTGGCCCTGCGGGCCCTGGTGGCGGCGCAGCAGGTGGTCGTACGGTCCGAAGTACCCGAGCGTGTTCGCGGCCAAGAGCCGAATGCCGAGCGCGTCGCAGCGCTCTACGAGCGCGGCGAGCTGGGGGAACAGCTCGAGGTACTCGTGGGGCTGGAGCAGGATCTCGGGGTGGTCTGCCGCGTTGCCGTGCGCCACCGTGGTCTGGAGCTGCCAGCCGTGGATCTGCTCGGGCGCCAGCACCTCGAGCAATTCCGGCAGCTCGCGCCAGGTGAGCGCGTTGATCTGGGTGTTCACTGCCACCTTGGCCCCGGCCTCGCGAATCATCCGCAACGCCCGCAGCGCGCGCTCGAAGCTGTGTGGGCGCCCACGCAGGCGATCGTGGGTCGGTGCGAGCCCGTCGATCGATACGGAGACGCTGCGGATGCCCGCTTCCACCATCGCCTCGGCGCGCGCGGCCGTCATGCCGTAGCCACCCGTGGTCATGATGCACGACATGCCGTGCTCGCGGATCGCTCGGATCACGAGCACGAAGTCGGGCCGTAGGTACGCCTCGCCGCCGATCAACGCCACCTCGCCCACGCCGGCCTGCGCGAGCTCGGCTACGAGCCGCAGGCACTCCTCGGTGTCGAGCTCGTCCGCCCGCGCCCGCCCGGCCCGCGGCCCGCAGTGCGAGCACGCCTGGTCGCAGGCCAGCGTCAGCTCCCACACCGCGATGCTGGGCCGCGGTGAGTCACCGGGCGCGACCGGCAGGATCGCGCGCGAGCGCGGCCGCGGGAGCGCATCGACCACGGGCAGGCGTCGCCGGGCGTCTCGCAGGCGCATCGGTATCAGCATAGTCGGTTCCCATCGCTCGAGCGTGCAGGAAAGTCACGGCTCCCGGCGACGGCTACCATCCCTCGCATGAGCCGCCTCGAGGAAGCCGAGATCTTCGTCCACGTCGTGAAGGCCGGCAGCTTCACCGCCGCGGCGGCGGAGCTGGCCGTCACCAAGTCGCACGTGAGCAAGCAGATCAGCCGGCTCGAGGAGCGCCTCGATACGCGGCTCTTGCAGCGCTCCACCCGGCAGCTCGCGCTGACCGAGCCGGGACAGGCGTACTACGAGCGCTGCGCCGAGGCGCTGGCGGCCGTGACCGACGCAGAGGACGCCGCAACCGCCCTGCAAGGACGGCCACAGGGCACGCTGCGGGTCACCGTGCCGGCGAGCTTCGGCTCGCGCTACCTCGAGCCGCTGCTCGCGGACTTCCAGACCGAGCACCCGCAGCTCCTGCTCGACGTGCTGTTCGCCGATCGCTTCGTCGACATCATGGCGGAAGGCTACGACGTGGCGCTGCGCTGGGGCGTGCTGCCCGACTCGAGCCTCGTCGCGCGGAAGATCTGCAGCGCGCTGCTCGTGGTGTGCGGCAGCCCCGAATACCTCGCGGCGCATGGCGAGCCTCGGGCTCCCGAGGACCTCGGCGAGCACTCGTGCCTGCGCTACGCCTACAACCCCGAGCACGACAAGTGGCGGCTCCACGGGCCCGCAGGCGAGGTCGCGGTCGCGGTGAGCGGTCGACTGCGGGCCAACAGCGGCCACCATCTCGTGGTCGCGGCCTGCCATGGGCTGGGGCTGGCGTTCGTGCCCGAGTTCCACGCCGCCGACGCGCTCCGCGACGGCAAGCTCCGCCGCGTGCTGCCGCAGTGGGGCGACGAGAAGCAGCTCTGGGCGCTGTTCCCCCACGCGCGGCACCTCGCGGTGAAGGTCCGCGCGTTCGTCGACTTCATGGCCGAGCGACTGCGCTCTCCCGAGTGGTGTCGCTGGCGTGGGGCGTGACGCGGGCGGCGGAGCGCCGTCCTTTCGCTCACTGCTCCGCATAGGTGTTCGGCACGTTGATCGCCGAGTGGATCCAGTCGAACAGCGCATACCCGCGAAACTCGTCGAGCGTGACCGTGGCCACCGTCTCGTCGACGGTCAGCCCCTGCTCCACCGCGGCGGCGACCTGTTCCTGGAGCACCGCGAGATAGTCGAGGCCCCAGTCGAACGCGTCGCGGGTCAGCGGCGGCCCGTGCCCCGGCACCACCGTGGCACCCGCGGGCAGCTCCGCCTGCACCAGCGCCAGCGTGGCCTCCACCTCGTGCGCGTGCCCGTCGAGCAGCCACGGCAGCGTGGGCGCCTCATTGACCAGCGCGTTGCCGGTCCACAGCACCTGCGCCTCGGGCACCCACACGAACAGGTCGCCCTCGGTCTGGCCAAAGCCGTAGAACCGCGCCTCCACCGTGACCCCGCCGAGATCGATCGACCAGCCCTCGTCGTCGACCGCGATGTCGGGCGCCACCGGTACCACCTCGTCGAGGCCCTGATCGGCGCCGAAGTTGGCCGTCATGAACTCGCGATCGGCCTCGAAGTTGGCCGCGATGTAGGCTGCGGTTCGCTCGTGCTGGACGATCTCGACCTCTTCGGGCAAGAACGCGTTGCCGTAGCTGTGATCCCCGTGGAAGCTGGTGTTGATCGCGTGGGTGATCGGCGCGCTGGTCTCCGCACGCACGAGGTCGATCACCTGGCAGAGCAGGCGCCGGTTGATCATCGTCTCGACGAGCACCACGCCCTCGTCGCCGATCACGAAACCGCCGCTGGTGGCCAGCGGACGGCCGTCGGGGCCGTCGGGGGCGTTCACGTCGTAGAACGCGAACACCCCAGGCGCGAGCTCCTGGGACACCAGCTCGATCGCGTTGGGCGTCCAGGCGTACATGGGGTTGGGCTCCTCGGTGGGGAAGTCTTCGTCGCAGGCCGCGAAGACCTGCTCGGCCGCGCCCGCCGTGGTCTCGGAGCCACCGTCGGAGCCTCCGTCGGAGCCAGTAGCGTCGGAAGCGGTGTCGTCGTCGCCGGAGGGGTCGTCGGTCGCGCAGGCTCCGAGGCCCAGCCCCGTCGCCAGCACCAAGCTCGTGATCGCAGCGTGTCGCATGCAGGGAGCTTGGGGGGCGCGCGCGACACCCGGTAGGCAGCATTCGGCACCGCAGCGTTTCCTGCGGGAAACGAGGTCGTTTCCGTCCAGCAACGATCGCACGCGCGGGTGATGCGACCCGACGTCACGGCCTCGCGACGAGCCGTCGAGACGATCCCAGGGCACTGCCGCCCCCCATGATAGGCTCCACTCCCTACACCTACCCGCGGCCCAACACCGCGTCGGAGCCCCATGTCGTCGAGCACTCTGCAGCCCCCGCGAACCTTGTCCCTCCTCGCCCTGCTCGTGCTCACGATCTCGTGCTCCGACGACGTCACGCCACCGGGCGCCGAGACCAGCTCCACCGGCGACGCGAGCACGTCCGAAGCGACGACGACCGCCCACGCCGACTCCACCTCGGCCTCGACCTCCCAGGGCCCGGACTCCTCCGAAGACACGGGCCCCCCGGTGTGCGGCGACGGAGCCGTGGGAGGCGACGAGGAGTGCGACGACGGCGGCGAGTCGGCCACCTGCAACGCCGACTGCACGCTCGCGGCCTGCGGCGACGGCACGATCAACGCCGCGGCGGGCGAGAGCTGCGACGAGGGCGAGTCGGCCACCTGCAACGCCGACTGCACGCTCGCGGCCTGCGGCGACGGGATCGTCAACCGCACCGCGGGCGAGCTCTGCGACGACATGGGGCGCTCGGGCCTGTGCAACGCCGACTGTACCAGCGCGCTCTGTGGCGACGGCGTCGTCAACGCGGCCGCGGGCGAGGACTGCGACACCGGCGGGTTCTCGGTCGGCTGCGACGATGACTGCACCGTCGCCGAGTGTGGCGACGGCCTCATCAACCTCGAGGCGGGCGAGACCTGCGAAGAGGGGGGGCAGAGCTCGGTGACCTGCGATTCCGACTGCACCGCGGTCGAGTGCGGCGACGGCGTCGTCAACGAAGCCGTGGGCGAGATCTGCGACACGGGCGGCCAGACCGCCACGTGCGACCTCGATTGCACGCCGGCCGAGTGTGGCGACGGCTACCCCAACGGCCTCTCGGGCGAGGAGTGCGACAGCGCGGGTGAGTCGTTCTTCTGCGACCCCGACTGCACCCTGTCCGATTGTGGAGACGACTACCTCAACCCCACCGCGGGCGAGGAGTGCGACGAGGAGGAGGAGACCGCGCTCTGCGACGAGGATTGCACGCTGCCCGAGTGCGGAGACGGCATCGTCAACAACCTCGCGGGTGAGCAGTGCGAAGGCGGGGGCAGCTGCGACCCCCTGACCTGCCAGTACTCGGGCGAGTGCTTCCCCGATACGGTGGGGGTGGCGATGGCCGTGTGCATGAGCGAGCACGCCCACTGCGAGCTCCAGGACGGAGGCGTGGTGGGCTACGACTCGCCCTCGTGCACCGGCTGCAACTGCGGTCTGCCGGCCGAGCCGTGGCGGTTCTACTGCACCGAGGACGATGCGGCCGGCTCGAACTACAACTGCTCGGCATGCACGGTGGGACAGATCCTCGGCCCCCATAACCCCTGCAGCTGCAACCCCGGCTCCTCGCCCGTGCTGGGCAACTTCTGCGAGTGACGGCCCTGAGGGCCATGACCGCCAAGCAAAAACACCGGGCGTCCAAGCCGAGCGTGCTCGAGCGCGGCGAGCCGGTGGTTCGCAAGGTGCTTGCGGCGACGCTCGGCGAGGTCGGGCGCGCGGGTTATCACGGGCTGCGGATCGAGGATGTCGCGACGCGAGCGGGCGTCAACAAGACCACCGTGTACCGGCGCTGGCCAACCAAGCAGGAGCTGGTGCGCGACGCGTTGCTCTCGATCACGACCGAGACGTTCTCGGTGCCCAACACCGGCTCGCTGCGGACCGACATGCTGGCGGTGGCACGGCGCAACATCGAGCTCGCCACCAAGCCCGAGCACCGGGGAATGTTCCGGATCTTCGTCGCCGAGGGCGAGGACGCCGAGCTGGCCGCGATCGTGCAATCGCTGCGTCAGGCGTTCGAATCGGTGCCACGGGAGATCCTCGCAGCCGCCGAGGCCCGCGGCGAGCTCGGCCCGGGCATCGACGTCACGCTGCTGTTCGACGTCTTCGGGGCGGCGCTCCACTGGTGGCTGCTGTTCGAACGCGCGCCGCTCGACGACGCGCACCTCGAGCGGATGATCGACCTCTTGCTCCACGGCGCGCTGGCGCCCACCCGGCGCGACGGGCCGGACCGCGCGTCGCAGGCTCGCTGACGACGGCTCGCAGCTTCGTGTTGTACCGGGGTCGAAGCCGTGTCACCGTACCATCGCAACTAGAAGTTGCGATACGCCGATGACCGACTCCAGCCTCCCCGTACCCCGTCCACGCCCGGCTGCACGAGACCGCGGCAGCAAGGCCCCCGGTCCCGGCTTCTTGCAGTTCGTCCGCGGCGTGCGAGCGCACGGCTTGCTCGAGTTCGTGGGCAAGCAATGGCGCGAGCACGGCGACGTGTTCCATGTGCGCCTGGGCCTCCGCACGCTGGTGTTCGTCATGCACCCCGATGCGGTGGGGCACGTCAACCTCGGCCATCGGCACAACTACAGCAAGCTCCGCAGCTACGACCCGGTGCGGAAGTATCTCATCGGCGACGGCCTCGTCACGAGCACCGGAGATGTCTGGCGTCGGCAACGGAGGCTCATGGCGCCGTTCTTCACCCCCAAGGCCGTGCAGACCTACGCAGAGCTGATGCTGCGCGACGGTGCGCGCCTGGTGGAGCGCTGGCAAGGGCTCGCCGACCAGGGCACCGAGGTGGAGATCGCCGAGGAGATGACCTTCATCACCGCCTCCATCATCTTGAAGGCGATGTTCAGCACCGAGACGATGGAGTCGATCCATCAGATGAAGGACGCAGTCGGGACGATGATCGCGTTCGCCGACACGCAGATGACCGGCGTGCGGCTCCCGGTGTGGCTGCCCACCGCGCGCAATCGCAAGTACGTCGCGGCGCGAGACCTGGTCCACCGGGCGATCCTCGCGATCATCGCGGAGCGGCGGAGCATGGACGAGGCCGAGTGGCCCGACGATCTGCTCTCACGGCTGATGCGGACGCGCGACGAGGAGACCGGCCAGCCGATGTCGGAGACGCTGCTGCGCGACGAGTCGATCACGATCTTCTTCGCGGGTCACGAGACCACCGCGCGCACGATGACGTTCGCCTGGTACGCGCTGGCGACCAACCCGAAGGTGGCCGAGCGCCTGCATGGCGAGCTCGATCGCGTGCTCGGCGGACGCCCGCCCACCGTCGACGACCTGCGGCGGCTCCCGTACACGCTGCAGGTGATCAAGGAGGTGCTGCGGCTCCATCCGGCGGCGCCGTTCTACGCGCGCGATGCCGTGGCCGCCGACGAGCTCGCCGGCTTCGAGCTCCCCGCGGGGGCAGTGGTGATGCTGTCGCCGTACTACACCCACCGGCACCCGCAGTTCTGGGACGACCCCGAGACCTTCGACCCCGACCGCTGGACGCGCGAGCGCGAGGCTGCGCACCACGACCACGCCTACCACCCGTTCGCCACGGGCCCACGGATCTGCATCGGCAACAACTTCTCCCTGCTCGAGAGCCACGTGCTCCTGGCCTTGCTCGCGCAGCGCTTCACGGCCCGCCTGCGCGCCGGGTTCGAGCCGCGCTGGGAGATGCAGGGCACGCTGGGCCTCGCCAACGGGCTGCCGGCGGTGATCACATCGCGCTGAGATACCGTCAGGCTCAGCGCGGCTGGGGCACGATCCACCCGATGAGCGAATTCCACCCCGACCTGGCGCTGGTCGCCCGCCTCTTGCCCCGCTTCTCGTTCGGCCCTCGGCTCTCGAGGCTCGCCCGCCGGCTCGTCCGTACGAGCGCTCCACGCAGCACGCCGGGCGTACACGCGTCCCTTCGTGAGATCCCGGGAGCCCGCACCGCACGCGTATTCGTGCCCGACGGCGCCACGCAGCTCATGCCGGCGATCCTGTGGATCCACGGCGGCGGCTTCATCATGGGCTCGCCCGCGCAGGACGATGGCCTGGCCACGAGGTTCGCGCGCGAGCTCGGGGCGACCGTCGTCGCGCCGTCGTATCGCCTCGGGCCCGAGCATCCGTTTCCCGCGGCCATCGACGACCTCTACGCAGCGCTCGAGTGGCTCCACGCGAACGCCGAGGCCCTGCGCGTGCGGACGGACCGGATCGCGGTCGCGGGTGCGAGCGCCGGGGGTGGGCTCGCGGCCGGGCTCACGCTGCTGGCACGTGATCGCAAGCAGATCCCGGTCGCGTTCCAGCTCCTCGTCTACCCGATGCTCGATGACCGGACGGTGCAGAGGACCATCGACGGCACGCATCACCGGCTCTGGACCGCGAAGAGCAACCGGCTCGGCTGGACGTCGTACCTCGGGCGCGAGCCCGGCGGGGCCGACGTGCCGGCGTACGCGAGCCCGGCGCGTGCCGAGTCGCTCGCCGGTCTGCCGCCCACCTGGCTCGGCGTGGGAACCTTCGATCTCTTCCACGACGAGGACGTCGCATACGCCGAGCGACTCACGGCCGCCGGTGTGCCCGTCGAGCTGGAGGTCGTTCCGGGCGCCTTTCATGCGTTCGACGCGATGTTCCGCGCGAACGTGGGGAAGGCATTTCGCGCGAGCCAAGTCGCGGCGCTACGCCGCGCGCTCGCGTGACGGCGAGCCCACGGCGCGGGCTCGCGGCTCACCGCCGCGGCTCGAGCATCACCATCACCTCGTCGGCATAGGCCGGCGAGTGCGTCCTGGCTCACCGAAGATTCAGCTTTGCACACATGTAGATTTAGGTATGCTCAGGTGTGATGGCGCACCCAGTCCGATTCCTCGTCGGTTTCGCGCTGCTCCTTCCAGGATGCACCGGAGAGCCTCCTGGCGAGGTACCGGTGTCGCCGTGGACGAGCCCGGGGCCGGGCAGTGAGGACGGAGAGGACGACTCCGGCAACGATAGCGCGGATGCCGCGGATGCCGAGACCGGGACCGATGCAGACGCCGGCACGACCGAGGACCCGCCGCCCGACGTCGACTTCGATCCCGCGTTCGTGATCGCGCAAGCCAACGCTGCGCTCGCGGCCGGGGTGCCGGGCCTCGCGGTCGCGGTGGTGATGGAGGGGCAGGTCGTGTTCGCGGAGGGCTTCGGCGTCGCCGACGAGTCGGGCACGCCGGTCGACGCCGACACGCTGTTCAACCTGGCCTCGGTCACCAAGGGGGTCACTGCGCTCACCGTGCTCTCGCAGCGCGACGAGGGCCTGCTGACGCTCGACACGCCCGTGCCCGCGATCGTGCCTGGCTTCGCGCTGCGCGACGGGTTCGACCCCGCGTCCGTGCAGGTCGGCCACCTGCTCACGCACACCTCGGGCCTCGGCGACTGGCCGACCGAGCCCTACGTCGCCGGGTACACATTGCTCGAGGAGTTCACCGGCAATCCCAACCAGCCGCTGTGGGCCCCATCGGGCACGGTGCACGACTACTCCAACCGCGGCTTTTCGCTTGCGGGCCTCGTCGCCGCAACGATCGACGGCACGAGCTTCGTGGAGGCCGCCAACGCACGCGTGCTCGTGCCGCTCGGCATGACGGGGGCCACGCTCGAGGGCTCGATCGCGGCGGAGCGCCCGCACGCGCGCGGCTCGTCGGCCTCGGGCTGGTGGGGCCCGCAGGACTACGCGGGCGAGTGGCTGGGGCCCTCCGGGGGCATGTGGGCCGGCGCGCAGGATCTCGGGCGCTACGTGCAGGCCATCGCCACCGCCGAGGGCGGAGGGCTCGACCAGGCGCTGGCCGCCGCGCAGAGCCCCGTGCAGCCGCTGCACACGTGGGCCGGCGTGCACTACGGCTACGGGCTCTACGTCGACGTCGGCTCGGATCCGATGATGGTCTCGCACGCCGGCTCGATCGAGGGCTACCTCTCGGAGATGGAGGTGCTCCCCGAGCTCGGCTTCGGAGTGATCGCGGTCGTCAACACCGACGCGTGGAACCCAGGCGAGCTCACGTACGCGGTGCTCGAGCACTACACGGGGCCCGTCGAGTACCTCGACCTGCCCGACCCCGCTGCCGCGCCGGGCTCGCTGGCGGGCAGCTACCACGACCCGTGGCAGCTCGGCTCGATCGTGGTGTTCGACGATGGCGTCGGGCTCTCGGCCCAGTTCGTCGACTTCGGCCAGACGATACCGCTCGACGACTGGGGCGGCGGCAGCTTCTCGTGCCCGCACCCGCTCGATGGTGTCGAGATGGACATCATGTTCTGGCCCGACGCGGCCGGCAACGCGGCGTATCTGGTGAGCCGCTCCGGGATCGCGGCGCGGCAGTGACGAGAGCGCAGCCGCGAGCGCCTCACGGCAGCGCGGTGGTCTTGGCGGCCGGGACGATCTGACCGAGATGCCACGCGAGCAGCAGCTGTTGCTCGCGCGACGCCACCAGCCGCCGGCGCGCGCTCGCGACCGACAGGCCGGCCATGAACACGGTGGCCAGCGCCATCGCGAGCAGTGCGACGGTGGTGGGCAGCGGCGGGAACGAGACCAGCAAGGGGTGCAGCACGAAGCTGTCGCCGCGCGGCTCCTCGAGCATCGGGATGATCCCGAGCTGCTCGGCGAAGAACGGCACCACGATCGGTACGCAGCCGAGCGTCACCACCAGGCGCGCGTCGCGGGCTCCACCGAGCAGGAACATCGCGGTGCTCACCGCTGCGATGCCGGGGACGATGATGAACGGCCCCCCCACGCCCGCGAGCAGCGTCAGCATCACGGCATTGAGCACCACGAGCCCGCTCGGGACCGAGCCGCTCGTACGCATGCGCTGGCCTCGCTCGTTCTCGCCGGAGAACGCGAGCGAGGCGACGATCGCGACGAACAAGAGCCCCACGATCGCCCCGTACAAGAGCCAGCTCCGCACGCCCATCCACAGGAACATCGCGAGGAACCCGAGCCACATGATGCGGGCGTGGGCGCCGAAGCGGGACATCGCGCGCGAGCTGTCGATGTCGGCGGCGTGGAGCTGAGCCGTGACCTCGGGCGGCACCACCTTGGGTGGCTCGAGCAACAGGCGGGTGAGCACGCCGAGCGCTCCGCGGTGATCGGCATCGAAGGCCAGCGCTCGCCCGGCTTCCCGCGCCGCGCGCGAGCGCGCATCGACGTCGGTCGCAGCGCGGCGGAGCTCGGCATTGGCCCGTGCGGCGTGCTCGTCGGCGAGCGCCCGGCGGCGCTGCTGGTCGCGATCGCCGTCGAGGAAGCGCTGCAGCGCCGCGACCAGCTCGCGCACGTCGGCGTAGCGCTCGGCTGGATCGTGGGCACAGGCGCGTACGCAGATCGCCTCGAGCTCCGGCGGGACGTCGCGGTCGGGCGCGCGCACCGAGGCCCGCGCATCGGCCCCGCTCACCGTCGACTCGATGAGCTCGCCCATGGTACCGCGCAGGTGCAGCGGCTCGAGCGTGAGCAGCTCGAACAGCATGGCGCCGAGCGCATAGACGTCGGCGCGGTGATCGACACGGCTCGCCGCGCCCTCGAGCTGCTCGGGCGGCATGTAGCCGAGCGTCCCCAGCACCGAGCCATCGGCCGTCTGCTGGGTGTCGAGGTCGAGCCCCGCCGGCACTACGGCCGCGGAGGGCTCGGGGTGCTCGGGCGCGGGGCGATCCGCCTCGCCGAGCACCTTGGCGATGCCCCAGTCGAGCACGTACACCTCGCCGAGCTCGCCGAGGATCACGTTCGAGGGCTTGAGGTCGCGGTGGATCACCCCGCGGCCGTGGGCGTACGCGATGGCCTGGCACACGCGCACGAAGTCGGAGAGCAGCCGCCCGCGGCGGTAGCGGGCCATGAATTCGGGGGTGCCGGCGCGCAGCCCCGCGATCACCTGCTCGAGCGTGTCGCCGGCGAGCCGTCGCATGGTGAAGAACGGCGAGCCGTCGGCGGCGGTGCCGAGGTCGTAGACCGGCACGATCGACGGGTGCTCGAGCCGCGCCTGCAGCCGAGCTTCGCGCAGGAAGCGGGCGCGCAGCGACTCGCTCGCGTGGGTCCGCATGGTCTTGAGCGCCACGCTCCGCCCGAGCCGCTCGTCGACGCACAGCCGCACGTCGCCCATGCCTCCGCGACCGAGCAATCCACCCGGCTGGTAGCGCGGGGCGGCGGTATCGAGCTCGGGGGCGAACGTCACCGCCGCGAGCCCGTCGGCGTCCTCCGCCGCGAGCGTGGCAGCGTTCATCGCCGTCGCGAGCTCGTCGTCGTCTCCCGCGGCGAGCGTGGGGGCGTTCATCGCCGCTGCGAGCTCGTCGTCGGCTCCCGCGGCGAGCGTGGGGGCATTGCCTGAGGGGTCGTCGCGCGTCGCCATGCTCGCGCTAGCCTACCGTAGGCTGCGCTGCGACTGCCCCCGACGAGCCTGGGGCCGCCTCAGCTCTCCGGCGGCGATTCCCAGTCGGTGACATCCTCGCCCTTCTCGCGCGAGAGGATGTCGATCGCCGCGGAGGCCCCATCGCCCGCGCTGATGATCGCCTGGCTGCGGCCCGGACGGGCGAGCCTCCCGACCACGTACACCCCCGGAACCTCGGTCGCGCCGTTGCGATCGGTCCGCACGCCCGTGGCGGGATCGTGGGCGAGCCCCAGCATGAGGGCCAGCCGCGGGCTCTTACCCTCCGACAGCACGACGTACTTGGCCCGTAGCGTCTGCCCGCCCTCGGTGGTGACCGCGAACGCGTCGCCGTCGCGCGCGAGCGCGTCGATGCGATCGTCGCGGAGCGTGCCGCCGTACGTGGTGACCTGCACGCGAGCGATCCGCTGGAGCTCGGAGCCATGGATCTCGGGCACGCCGAGGTAGTTGTGCAGCAAGGCCCAGTGCATCGCCGTCTTGTCCTGTCCGAACACGACGACCTCCTTGCCTCCGCGCGCGAGGAACAGCGCAGCGCTCAGGCCTCCGGGGCCGTCTCCGATCACGATGACGTCGGGCATGGGAGAGAGCCTGGCACGGCCCGGCCACGCCTCGAAGTCTGCGCGCCTCACCGAGCTTACATGGGAACCTACATGTGGGGTAAAGGAACCTCATATGTGATGAGACACGATATCCGCGTACTGCTCGGTTTCGCGCTCTTCCTTCCGGCATGCACCGCGGAGCCGCGCGGAGAAGGCCCAGCGTCGCCCTGGACGAGCCCCGGGCTCGACGGCGACGAGGGGGACGAAACCGCCGAGGACGGCAGCGATAGCGCGGATAGCGCAATCGGCGGCGACGAGGGCAACGACGACGAGACGGGCGAGACCGGAGCGCCGCCCGTCGACTTCGATCCGTCCTTCGTGATCTCCCAGGCCGAGGCGGCCATCGCCGCGGGTGCGCCGGGGCTTTCGGTCGCGGTGGTGATGGACGGGCAGGTCGTGTTCGCCGAAGGCTTCGGCTCCGCCGACGAGTCGGACACGCCGGCCACCGCCGACACGCTGTTCGCGATCGGGTCGATCTCCAAGAGCTTCACCGCGCTCACCGTGCTCTCCCAGCGCGACGAGGGGCTGCTCTCGCTCGATGCCTCGGTGACCTCGATCGTGCCAGAGTTCGTGCTCGACAACCACGACACCTCGGCAGTGCGGGTCGGCCATCTACTCACGCACACCTCGGGCCTCGGCGACTACTGGGAAGAGCCCTATGTCTTCACCCCCACGCTGCTCGAGGACTTCGCCACCAATACCAACCAGGGGCTGTGGGCCACGCCCGGCGCGGTCTACACCTACTCGAACACCGGCTATTCACTGGCGGGCATCGTGGCGGCCACGATCGATGGCACGAGCTTTGCCGAGTCCGTGAACGCGCGCGTGCTCCAGCCGCTCGGCATGACGCAGGCCACGATGCTGGGCGAGGTCGCGGCCACGCGCCCGCACGCGCGCGGGGTGGCGGACGGGAGCTGGGGCGGCCCCGAGGACTTCGCGGGCGAGAAGATGGGGCCCTCTGGTGGGCTCTGGGCCAACGCCAAGGATCTCGGGCGCTACGTGCAGGCGCTCGCCACCGGTGAGGGCGGCGGCCTCGATACCGCGCTCGTCGACATGGCGAGCCCCCAGCAGCCGCTGAACATCTCGCCCGCCGCGTACTACGGCTACGGGCTCGAGGTGCGCATGGGCGTCGAACCCACGCTCGTGGAGCACGGCGGCTCGATTCCGGGCTTCAACTCCTACATGATGCTCCAGCCCGACCTCGAGTTCGGGGTGATCGCGGTCGTCAACACCCAGGACTGGTACGCCAGCGATCTCACCTACGCGGTGCTCGAACACTACGCGGGGCCCATCGCCTATAACGACGTGCCCGACACCATCGCCGCACCGGCCTCGCTGCCCGGCACGTACTACAGTCCGTATCAGCTCGGCACGGTCGTGGTGAGCTCCGACGGCGCCGGCCTCACGGTGAATTTCACGGACGTCGGTCAGACCTACCCGCTCGAGGACTGGGGCGGCGGTATGTATGCGGCCCCGCACCCGGACGACGGCTGGACCGTGGCCTGGATGTTCTGGCCCGATGCGGCCGGCAACGCAGCGTACCTGGTCAGCCGGGGTGGAATCGCGGCGCGACAGTGACGGTGACCGGCGTCACTCGTAGAACATCTCGCCCGGGGTGAGGTCCACGTGGAAGTGGTCGTCGTGATCGGCGTTGTACTCCGGAGTGAGGATGATGTGCCACGTCATCGTGTCCCACAGCGTGTCGGCGAATCCGCGTAGCCACTGGCCCTCGGGGGTCACCATCGGATCCACGCCGTCCTCCCAGTCGGCGTACACGGTCAGCTCCTGGCCATCGTCGAGCACGAAGCCGGCGATGTCGATCGCGCGGCCCTCGGCGTGGTTGCTGAGCGAGCTGGTGCCCGCGATCACCCGGCAGTTGTACGTGCCGTAGTGGATGAGCTCGTGCGCCCCCACTGGCATCATCTGCGTGGCGATCTCGGCCGTGTCGGCGATGGCGAGCGCGGTCTCGCAGGCCACGAACACCGGGTCGGTGTCCCCGCCCCCGCCGCGCAGGTCCACGCCGAGCACGGGGCTGTAGAGGAGCACGGGATCGACCACGATGCAGTCGAGCTCGGGGTGGCCGTCGGGGTGATCGAGCTCGTGCGTGGTGGGCACGAACGCCACCCCGCGATCGACCAGCGCCTGCTGACACTCGCTCATGGGCTCCCAGAAGCCCGCGGGCACGCACACGCCCGCGGTGATCCCCGCGTCCATGTAGCGAGACAGCGCCGCGCACTCGTAGCCGTCGCGGCAGCCGTTGCCGGGGAGCAGCGCTGGATCGCACTTCGAGAGGCAGTGGCCGGTGGAGTCGATGCCCACGTCGGTGCCGTCGACACAGAAGGTCTCGGGCGCACCCTCGAGATCGGGGCACAGCATCTCGCACGCCTGTGAGCACGTGCCGCACGGGAAGCCCTGGTCGTCGCGCAGGCAGTAGCCGCCGTCGTACGCACAGTCGCCGTCCTGCATGCAGGGGGCGCCGATCCATGGGGCGGACCAGGGGGTGCAATCGAGATCAGCGCCGGTCGAGGACTCGGCAGGACCGGTGTCGAGCGAGGAGCTCGTGTCCGTGTCGTCGGCAACGGGGCCGGAGCTGGACTCGGCCGCGGAGCCGCCGGTCGTGGCGCCCGAGGTGGGGCCGGTGCTGCCGTCCGGCTCCCATGCCTCCGGCTCGCCGGTCGTCAGGATGCAGCCGCCGAGCAGCACGATCGCGGCCAATCCACTGTGCTCGACGGGCTGGAGCTGCATGGGGGGGATCGTATCCGATGTGGGGCTCACTCCGCCGAACGCTGTTCGTGGTGGGGACTTCACGTCGACATCGTCGTGTGCCTTTGATCACGCACCACCCCATTGGTTCGAGTCGGAGTCGTGTACGACGTCTATGATCCTGCCGACCTCATGAGGGCGTGATCATGCAAACCGCAGCTCGACTCACCGCGTGGATCATCGCCATCGGGTTGTTTTCGATTACGAGCCAGGCTTGGGCAGGAGAGTGCAAGGAGAAGCTCTCCACGTGCCTGGATGCTCCTGACGATGGCAACAGTATCAGCGAGATCCAGGCCAAGGGCTTTCAGGGCGCTGCAGCTCTCGTACAGGCGCTGCGGGATCAATCCCAGGTCTGCCAGGAAGTCGAGCGTACGTGTTCGGCGGAATCTGCCCCTGATCAAGAGAATGGCTCGCTCTCGCCTGCCGCAAAGGAAGCCCTCGCAGGTCTGTACAAGGTCCGTGCGATTCGGGAGAAGCTCGATCGCCTGCTGGTCCATGCTCGTAATGAGCTACGAATCGAAGCGTCCAGATGTCGGTATGGGTATGCAACAGCCAATGTCGACACCCCTTCGACGTGCACGCTGCCGAGCAGCTCGGACGGCCTGGACGAGCTCCTCGGTCGCTTCAATCCGCTCGACGCCGCGTCCGTCCTCGCCGCGACCGAGCAGATCAAAGCCGTGGGCGGCGGCCAGGTCCCCGCTCCGGTCGCCGAGCTCTTGAGTCTGACCACCGAGATCGCGGTCAAGAAGGCCAAGCGCAACGGGCTCGAGCTGCTCGAAGCACGCCTCGCGCAGACCGTCTGCGAGCTCGAGCTCCCGGACACGCCCGGCAGCGACAAGACGGTCAAGGTCTTTCCGGCCACGTGTCGCTTGCTCGGGGACGTCTCGCTCGAAGAGCTCGCCGCCGATCCTCGGCGACTGCAGCCCGCGCTGAGCGAAGACCTGATCACTCTCGGCATCGATCGGTTGTTTGGTGAGAATCTCCAAGGGCTCGGTGGAACCGCGCCTGATGACGTGAAGGCCAAGCTGGGCCTCGTCAAGGGGACCATCGTCCTTGCCCTCAAGACCATCCACCGGGTCCGCGGACAGCAACAAAGCCGTCCGTCGCACATCGATGCCCAGGCCTTGGTGGGCGATCTACTCCGTCTACGCTGCAGCGCGACCAAGGGCTGCGATACGACGTGGTCGACAGCGGGCGAAAAGGCGATACCGCTCGCACTCGAGGCAATGGTCGAATACGTGGCCCGCGAAGGAAAGGTCAACATCGCGACGATCTTGGACGATCTCTTGCCGACAGCAGACGCGAACACTCGCGCACGCGCCATCGAATTGGCACTGTTGGGCCTACGCGCCCTGGGCCTCGCGCGCGAGCCCGCTCCCGGCGATGAGCACGACACCTGGTATGCAGCAGTATCGCTGGTATTCGAGATCACGGAGACCGTGCTGGCCGGTCAAGCGGCGGAACGAGACAATCTACGCAAGCTCCGTGCGCTCGTCGATGGAATCACCGACGAGAACACGCCTGCGGCCATCAGCGCTGGTGCGGAGCTCGTGACATCCATCATTGGCGCCTGCGAGGACCCGGCTCCCAAGACCCAGTCGAAGGAAGATCCTCTAGCGAAGTGTGCCAAGAGCCGCAAGCTGGAGACTGCGACGCGACTGCTGAGCGGCATCGCCTCGTACGCCGTCACCTATTCCTCGGCGGCGCAGACGGGCAAGACCGAAGCAGAGCTTCGCGCGTCGCGCAAGGACGCGCTGGAAGGCATGATCGACGCCGTGACGCGGAGAACGCATCGGCACGGCGATTGGGTGTTCAGCCTGGGGATTCCCATCGGCTTCACGACGGGCGCCCAGTTCCTCCGGACGCGGAATTTCGTCGACACACGAGAATGCGTGCTCGGCTCGGGAAAGAGCTATTTCAGGAGCCCGGGCAAGTGCAATACCCAAGTCATGCCGCCTCAGCTCGAGGTGCCGCTCGGTTTCGCCCTCCAACGCCTCGTAGGCCGCCGCTACAGCAAAGGCCACGTGAATCGCGAGAAGCTCGAGAAATTGCACTTCGATGGCTTCCATGCGTTCGTGTCGCTCATCGATCTAGGCCAGTTCTTGGCGTACGATCAGCAAGGCAAGCTCAACGAGCCACGCTGGAGCACGCTGTTCTCGCCAGGGCTGCAGCTGGGCTGGGCGGTGGGTACCCCGACCAACATGTTCGTCCTCGGCCCCGAGGTCCGCTACGCACCGACACTGTTCCAGGACACGAGGCAAGTGGAGGCCTCCGGAGGTGCGCTCCGCATCGGCCTCAGCCTCTCCTACTACGTCTCGCTCTTCGACTTCAACTGAGGCGAGCACCACGATGCGCCGAACGACATCGCTCCTTGGTGGGATGCTCCTGCTGTTCGGCTGGGTCGGCACGCTACGCGCCGACGAGCCGCAGTCGCCTGATGACGCCGAAGTCGAGACGCCCACGGGCTTGGGGGACGCCATCGAGCCCGGCTCGGTCACCGATCCGTCCAGCCTGGCCCCCAGCGCCCGGGAGCAGGAGCAAGGGACGACATCGGCACCCGCAGGGCCGTTCGCCTTCACCGAGGAACCGGGCACGGCGACGATCTTCGAGGGAGCCACCATCATGGCGACCTCCGATGCGGCATTCGCATCGGAGAATCGACCCGTGAGCGCGCCGTCCGCCGCGACCCCGGAAGCACTCGTGGAGCCCGCACAGCCTGCGGTGACTGCCGCTCCCCTGTTTGCGCCGCCGGAGCCTGCGCTGGATGCACCGACCGACGTCTCGCGGCCGCGGTCGTTCGTCTCCCGCAAGACGTTCATCGATGCCGCAGCCACCACCGTGATGCTCGCCACCACCATCTCCGACCCTCGCCACGGCTCGCTGCAGGCCGTGCGGGGGGCCGACGGTACGATCACCGGGTGGAAGATCCGCGCGGTGTCGGCCAAGCGCTACTTCGGGGTCTGCGACGATGACGACTTCGCGCATCTCTACGACGATCGTACCGTCGGCATGTGCACTGGCTTCTTCGTGGCCCCCGATCTCGTCCTCACGGCCGGGCATTGCGTCGATGCAGTGCGAGACCGACGTCACCTCCGCATAGTGCTCGACTATGCAGCAAGCGTCGACGCAAAGGCGCCACGAATGCTCCGACCCGATCAGGTACTCTCGGTCGAGCTCGAAGAACGGGGCCAGGGCCGCGGCCAGGACTGGGCGCTCCTCCGTGTCACCGATGCGATCGCAGAGCCCCGCATCGCCCCGCTGTGCCGGCCCAGCGACGACTGCCGTGGTGAGGAAGGCATCTTCTCGGTGAGCCACCCGCTCGGGATGCCCCGCAAATTCCTCACCAACCACCGCGTGCTCGAGTCCCAGACCGATCGCATCGTCACCGATCTCGACACGTTCGTGGGCAGCAGCGGCTCCCCGGTGTTCGACCGCAAGACCGGCCGCGTGCTGGGGATGGTGATCTCCGGGCACCCCGACTTCCGCCGCACGCAGGCCGGGTGCATGCGAACGGCAGTGGTCCATCGCGACGCGACCCAGCGCCGCGGTGAGATCGCCATGCCGATCGATCGACTGCCGGGAACGCTGGCCTTGCGGATCCTGCCGTGGCAGTCGCTCCGCAAGCGCGCTGCCCTCGGCTCCCCCGAAGGCGCGTCATCGACGAAGAAGAAGCTCAAGCCCGCCGCATCAAAGTGAGCGCCTTTTCCGGGCAATTCACCGTGCTTCACAGCCCGGTGTTCTCCGCAATCGTCTCCATGATCCCACAGTTCGTCTCCGCCACCCGCTCGTCGATCTCCGGCCACCGCTCCCCCGCCACGTGCCCGCTCGCGGGCACCTCGCACCGCACGAGCCCCATGTCGATCTGGTGCGCCTCGTCGGCCGCGAGATACCGGTCGCTCCACGCGTGCCAGCTCGCGCCGAGCACGAACGGCATGCGCGTGAGCTGGTCGAGCTGCTGGCGGTAGTACGCCCCGCGCTGGATCTGGTCGTCGGTCTCGTCGTCGTCCGGCACGAACGAGCCGGCACCGCCGCGATTCGACCACCCGTCGATCCGCGCGCGTATCGAGAATTCGCTCACGATCACCGGCAGCCCCGAGCGCTCGTGCATCCTCGCGAAGCCATCGGGGAGCCACGGATCCTCGAACGTAGGCTCGCCGCTGTACACATTCACTGCGATCACATCGAACCCCGCGTCGCCGTCTCGCGCGAACAGATCGTACGGGCTGTAGATCACATCCCCCGCATCCGTGGGGACCTCGATATCCGGCGTGTCGTACCACACCTCCGAGCCCGTCTCGCTCGCTGGCACGTAGAACCGGTAATTCGACGAGTCCCCCAGCGCCAGCCGCGGCGAGGCCACCAGGTGGCTCGGATCCACCTGCCGGATCGCGGTGGTCACCACCTCGATCCACCGCCGCAGCAGCCGATCGTGGACGAAGCGCTGCAGATCCTCGCGACACTCGAGGTTGCACCCCGGCTCGTACGGCACCGGCCGCGGTCCCACCTCCACCAGCTGCTGCAGATCGTCACCCGCCACGTCGATCTCCCACGCGGTCTCGAGCGCGGCCACGCTGCCATGGCGCTCGAGCAGGAACGCCGCGAGCGCATGCGGAGCGCACTGCGGCCGCTCGACGCTCGAGCCCACGGGACAGTCCGACCACAAGAACCGCCGGAAGTCCCGCACGCCCGGGTTCTCCTTGCCGCCGCGATCGAACATGCCGATCTCGTTGCCGGGAAACCAGAATTGCAGCCCCGGAGCCCCCACCCGCGGGGCCACGCGCTCGGCCGCCATCGCCTCGAGATCCGCCACGAACGCGGGATTCCACGGATCGCCCACCCGGCTCGCGGTGAACCCCGCCTCGAGCACGGTCCCCGCCGCAGTCCGCAGCGCCCGGTCGTCGCCGCCGGGTCCCACCGGCAGCACCACCGCATACGGTGCCCCCGCCCCGCCCTCCGCAGCCGGGCGGATCATCCACGAGTCGCCGCCCGCGTCGTCGAAATCGTTCGTATCGCTGAACGCCCCCACCGAATTGAAACAGTACGGCTCGGGCACCGACCAGTCCGCGCTCTGCCCCGTCGACAGCCGCGCCCACTCGACGTTGGCGGTGACCGTGGGCTCGTCCCGGCGGATGTAGTCGAGAATTCCGTCACACTCCTTGTCGCGCATCGTGGTGTTGACGCCGAGCCAGTACACGCGCTCGCCGGTGGGCGAGACGAGCCACGTACGCGCGCTGTCCTCGGGGCTCTCCACATGCCACACCGCGTCGGGCTCGGGCGGCTCGCCGGTGCTCGTGTCGGAATCGTCACTGCTGCCGGTGCTGGTGCTCGCAGCGGCGGTCGTGCCCGCGGTGCCGTCCGGCGAAGGACCGCTCGCCCCCGTGCTCGTGCCGTCGCCGGCCGTCGTTCCCGTGCTCGTGTCCGTGGTCGCGCCCTCACCCGCGTCCGAGCACGCCACCGCCAGCATCGCCACCGCCATCAGCGCCCCGGCGCCTCGTCTTCGCATCGCTGGCGATTATGATCGATCCCTCCGGCTGCGCGTAAGGGCAGGCTCATGCGGAGCGCAGCGGGACCAGCACGTGCTCGGGTCGGGCCGCGATCGCGGCGGCAGCGGGCCCCGCATGGCCGCGGCGCACCAGCACCACCACCGCCCCGCCGAACCCCCCGCCGGTGATCCGCGCTCCCAGGATCTCCGGCACCGCGCGCGCTCGCTCGACGATCGCGTCGACGGCCGGGACCGAGACCTCGTAGTCGTCGCGCAGCGAGGCGTGCGAGGCCCACCACAGCGCCCCGAGCCGCTCGACGTCGCCGTCCCGCAGCGCCTGCACGCCCGCGAGCACCCGCGCGTTCTCGGTGATCACGTGCCGGGCTCGCCGCCGCAGCGGCTCGGACAGCTCGGGCAATCGGTCGAGCGTGGCATCGCGCAGCGACGCGACCCCCAGCCGCGCCGCCGCGCTCTGGCACTCGTCGCGCCGCTTGCGGTAGTCGCCGCTCGCATGCTCGTGGGCCACCCCCGAGTCCACCACTGCGATCTCCACCGTCTCGGGCAGCGCCACGCGCTCGAGCGCCAGCGTGCGCACGTCGAGGAACAGCGCGGTGTGCTCGTCGGCGAGGCTGCAGGCCATGGGGTCGAGCAACCCCACCGGCACGCCCACGTGGCAGGTCTCGCCCCAGTGAGCCAGCTCGGCCAGCGTGGCGTCGTCGAGCGTCAGCTCGAACCGCACCCGCAGCGCCCGCAAGAGCGCCACCTCGAGCGCCGCGCTCGACGACAGCCCGCTGCCCACCGGCACGCTCGAGCGCACCAGCGCGTCGAAGCCCTCGACGGCGTGGCCGTGGACCGCGAGCGAGCGCGTGACCCCGGCCACGTAGTCGATGAAGCCACCGGTGCGCGGCTCCTGCCCCAGCACGTACGTGCCGCGCTCGTCGAGCCTCTCGCTCACGACCACCACGCGCCCGTCGTCGCGGCGCGCGAGCGCGACCTCGGTGTGCAGACCGATCGCGGTGGGCAGCACGTAACCATCGTTGTAGTCGGTGTGCTCGCCGAGGAGGTTCACCCGCCCCGGCGCGCGGGCGATCACCTCGAGGGAGCGGCCGAACACGCCCGCGAAGGCCCTCGGCACCGAGCCACTGGGCGCGGGGACTACGGGCACGGCACCTGGTCGGCGGGGTTGCTCTGCAGCACGGCGTGCAGCGTGGCCTCGATGAGCGCGCTCGCGTCCGCCACCGGCAGCCCGTAGCCCACGTGGATGTGGCCCGCGGCGAAGACCTCGTGGCGGGCTTGCTCGGCGTAGTAGAGCCCGTGCAGGCCCAGGAAGCCCGAGAGGAAATTGCCGCTGGTACCGGTCTCGTCGACCACCACGTTGGTGAGCCCGAGCGCGGTGGTGGCCTCGACGATCGCCTCGACGGGCTGCCGGGTGGGCAGCGTGTTGCCCTGCCGGTAGGTGGAGATCGCATCCCACGAGCGCGCCTCGATCGTCGCCTGCGTGGGGAGCTGATCGGCGCCATGCTGATCCGACGACCAGTCGAGCTCGGGACCGCCGGGGTTGCCCATGCCGTGCCCGCCGTCGATCGCCTCGATCTCCCAGCCGATGTCGCCGCCACGGCTGGTCGTCACGATGATCACCGGCTGGTGCTCGTCGACGATCCGCCAGAAGTCGGCGGACGTGGCCTGGTAGTCGACGCGCAGATCATGACGTGGCGAGCCCACCGCACCGTCGTCCCCGATCGAGTCGTTGCTGGGGTCGCCGTCGGGCGGGAACTCGGGGAAGAACGAGTACACGTCGTAGCCGTAGCCCTCCCAGTCCTCGCCGATCCAGCCGCCCGGGTTCTGCTCGGGGTTGGTGCTCCACGGCCGCAGCATCTCGTTGGTGGGCGGCCAGTAGCCCATCAGCACCACGTGCTTGTCGCAGGCGATGGGACCCGTGGTGGTCGAGCCCTCGCCGGTGCTCGGGCTCGCGGTGGTCTCGTCGACGGCAGCGGTCGAGGCGCTCGAGCTCGATGTGGTGGTGGCGGGCTCGGCCGTGGTCGAGGACGTCGAGGCCACACCGGTGCTGGTGTCGACGCTCGTCGAGCCCGTGTCGGTCCCCTGCGGCGGCTCGGCCGAGTCACCGCAGCTCGCAGCCATCGCGAGCACCCACACGCCCCACACACCCCACACCCCACACACATCGATGATACCGCGTCCGTTTCGATGCTCCATGTCGCGTCCTCGACCACGAACATACCCGGGCCGCCTGCGCTTGTCGTCGGAGCGCCGTTCCTCGCGCTTGCGCGGCCGTGTCTTCGAGCGCGAGGCCGCGCGCGGGCCCGTGATACCCTGGTGAAATGACGCCGCGCGTGCTCGTCCTCGGCATCGCGCTCGCGGGGATCCCCGGCTGCGGGCTCTTCGGCGACGACGAGCCCGAGCAGAACGACGGCGAGGTCTGCACGCGCGACGACGAGTGCTCCGCCGGGTACTGCACCATCGCGAGCCTCTGCGCCCACACCCCGTGCGACTGTCCGAGCGGCAGCTGTGCGGTCGGTGGCGAGGAGACCGGCACCTGCCGCGACGGCTGGGTCTGCGTGGGCCATGAGTCGATCTTCGAGCCGGTCGTCGACTTCTTCGGCGGCGAGCCCAACGACTCCGACGGCTACTGCATCCCCCGCTGCGCAGACGGCTGCCCGGAGCACTACGTGTGCGACGGCGAGCTGTGCTCTCCCGACGAGTACTGGGCCTACCCCGCGCCCACGATCACGTGGAGCGGTGCCGCTTCCGGCGAGATCGTGGGGCGCGATGCCATGATCACCGTCCCCGTGGAAGAGGGCAGCACGCTGGCGCTCGTGGGCTCGGCCTCCTCGCCGACGGGCGCAGCGATCATGGGGTTCGCGTGGACGACCGTGTCGCAGGCCGGTGACTACGCGATGCAGCAAGGAGCGTCGATCGAGGTGTCCGTCCCCATGGGCCAGGGCAGCTTTCGCCGGGCCGAGCTGACCGCGAGCGATGCGCAGGGCCGCACCGGCTTCGCCACCGTGATCTTCGAGGCCTGCCTGGGCGCGGGCACGAGCTGCGGCTACGAGGGGTCGGGCTGCTGCACGAGCTGCGACGATGCGACCTCGAGCTGTCGATAGCCGGGCGAGCACCGGGACACCGCAGCGATCGTTCGGTAGGCTCGTGCGCGATGGAGGCCCGTCCATGAGGTGCTCGTTCGACTCGCTGTCGTTGCTCGCGCTCGCGCTCCCGCTCGTGCTCGCGAGCTGTCGAGACCCCGCATCCACCTCGCTGACTGGTCCGGACCCGGCGCAGGGCTCGGCCACCCCCGCGGTGGCGAGCGGCACCCCACCGGCGACCGGTGACACCGCGGCCCCGCCCGCCGCAGGCGACGAGCCGCGAAGCGAGTCACACACCATCGAGATGGACGACGACTCCACCGTGTTCGGCTTCGCCGCGTACGGCGGCCGCTGGGTGATCGGCACCGCGTTCACCGACGACCGCAACGACGTCTCGCTGCGCCCGGTGGAGCCCAAGGGCATCGGGCCGGCGCTGCACGTGCTCTCGCAGGGCGGGTTCCCGCTCGCGCTCGTGGGCGAGACCGACTCGAGCCGGGCGCCGTGGGTGGTCTCCAAGGCCCATGGCAAGCCGTGGCACTTCGTCGCGCGGAGCTTCGACGGCGGCCGCGAGACCAAGGCGCTCGAGATCCCCGACGAGGAACGAGGCCTCACGCGCACGGCCTTTCGCTTCGACGGCGGCGTGACCGGGGTGATCGCCTACCACTTCGAGCTGACCCGCCCGCTGACCAAGGCCGAGCGCCGCGCGATCCTTGCGGAGCACAAGCGGCACGAGAAGCGTGGCGAGCACGACGTGCCGCCGGCCGGCGAGAGCGTCTCGCCGCACAAGACCCTCGCGACGGGCATGCGCTACTTCGGCCCCGGCGCCAAGCAGCCGTTCGAGGCCGTACGCGTGCCCGCGGGCGATCCCATCCACCTCGGCTGGCTGGCCGTCGCTACCGGTGCCAACGGCTGGCTCGGCGCGCACTGGGAGCGAAGGAGCGTGAGCGACACCGTCGCCGAGAGCCACGTCGCCGTGCACTGGTTCGATGCCCGCTCGGCGCACGTCCGCAGCACCAGCGTGCTCTCGCCGCACGGCACCAGCTCGGGTCAGGTCGTGCTCGCGGGCGACGGCACCGCGTACGTCGTCGCCGACCGCTCGTCCCCGTTCGACAAGGGCGCTGCGCTCGAGCTGCTCGCGTTCGATTCCGCCGGCACCCCGCTGCCGTCCCGCACGCTCCCCGTGCCCGGCTGGATCGCCGACACCACCACCAGCATCGACTGCGGCGGCCATACGTGGCTGTTGTTCGACGCCTATGCGAGCAACGGCGAGGAGGTGATCGTGCTGCTCGAGCTCGAGCCCCGCGGCAAGCTCGTGGGTGAGGTGCTGTGGTCACGCAAGGATCCGCGGCCCTCCGGCAACGGCTCGCGCCCGGGCCGGGTGTTGCACGCCGCGTGCGACGGCAAGGAGGCCGCGGTCGCGATGCAGCTCTGGGACCTCGATGCGGGGCACGAGCTGGCGCTGGCGAGCTGGGACGCGAGCGCCGGCTCGCAGTGAGCCCAGGCGCCGCGCCCTACCCCTTCGCGCGCCCGCGCCGTCGCTCCTGCTTGGTGGGGGCCACCGGCGGCCCCCCGACCAGCCCCGGCGAGTGCAGGTGCTGCTCGATCACCCGCGCCAGCCACTCGTGGAAGCGCGCCTGCGCCGTGCCGTCTGCTTCGAGCCCTGCGCTCCTTCGCATCGCGTCGCCCATGATGCCCTCGCCGAACAGCGCGAGCGACACGAGCAGCACGAGGAACAGCGTGTCCTCGGGCGGCGCCTCGGTCGCGGTCTCCACCACGCGGCGGGTGTGCATCGCCGCCGCGAGCCCACGCAGGAACTGCGGGGCGTTCTCGGGCGTGCGACCCTCCAGGGCCAGCCACGCCATCAGCCGCGCGTGACCGCGATCGCCGAGCGTGGCCGCCACCAGCCGGACCAGCTCCGCACCCTCGCTCGCATCGATCGCACGCTCGGACACCACGCGCACGATCTCGCTGCTCAGCCCCGCGAGCGCGCGCTGGACCACCGCCTGCACCAGGCCCTCGCGGCTGCCGAAGTGGTGCAGGATCGTCGGGTGCGAGACGCCGACGTCGGCGGCGATCTCCTGCAGCCGGATCCCGCTCGGCCCGCCCTCGGCCAGCCGCTTGTCGGCCGCATCGAGGATCTGCTCGTGCGCCTCCTCGGCCGAGCGACGCTGCCGCTTGGGGCGGGGTGCGGCGGCGCGCTGCGGGGCTCGCGTGGCCACGACCGCCAGGGTCCGCCAAGCCGCCGCGAAAGCCAACCCCGCCCGGACGAGGGACCACCCGTCGATTCCTTGTTGACAATGATGTAGATAGCGCTATCTACATCATTGTCAGTAACGAGGTCCCATGCAGATCGCCCTCCAGTCCCGCCATCGAGCCCTCCGTGCCGTTTCGGCCGTGCGCACCCTGCTGCGCGATCCCAACGACACCTCCCAGGTGTTCCAGCTCATCGAAGCCCTCCAGGGTCCCACCCCCAAGCACCTTCGCACGCGCTTCGAGGGCTCGCGCACGGGTGCACGGCTGCTCGCGGAGCGCCCGCGGCTGCTCACGCGCCTCAGCGATCGCACCGCGCTCGCGGCCCTGCCCGAGGGCAGCCTCGGCCGGGCCTACCTGGCCTTCATGGACCGCGGCGCGCTCACGGCCGACGGCCTCGTGGAGGCCAGCGAGGTCATGCACGCCGCGTCCGCGGGCGACGAGGTGGGCGAGTGGATCGGCGATCGCATGCGCGACACCCATGACCTCTGGCACGTGGTGACCGGCTACCGCGACGATCTCGTGGGCGAGGTGTCGCTGCTCGCCTTCACCTTCGCGCAGACGGGCACGCGCGCCATGGGCCTGCTCGCCGCGGTCGGGTACTCCCGCATGACCGACCCCGATCACCGCCGCCTCGTCGTCGACGGCCTCTTCCGGGGTCTGCGCGCGGCGTGGCTGCCGGGAGCACCGTGGGAGGAGCTGCTCGCCGAGGATCTCGCGGTGGTACGCACCCGGCTGCGGGTGGGCCCGCCGCCGGAGTACGTGCCGGTTCATGTCCACGAGCTGCCCGCCGGGGGGCTGTTCTCACGCGCGGCCGCGTGAGCCCCCCGGCGCCCGACCGTGCTCACACGAGATCGGGGCAGTCGACCGCCTTGACCTGCGAGAGCTCGCAGGTGGCCGCGATGCCGGTCCCACCCGGCACCTCGACGCCGTCTCGGCGCACGATCACGAACTCGAGGTTCCAGCCCTCGTCGATGCAGTCCTCGTGCAGCGCGTCGCCGGTCCGCGTCTGGTAGCAGACGTCGTGACCCGCGGGCAGCGAGCCGTCGGCCTCGCATGCAGGCACGCTCGTGTCCTCGAAGTCGCCGTCGCCGCTCGGCACGTGCTCGGTGACCGTGCACGACGGGTCGAGCACGTCGGGCGTGGTCGCGTCCGTGTCGGCCACGCAGGTGGGCATGCACGCGGGCTTGATCTGGTCGACGAGGTTGCGGGCGATCGCCTCGAGCGCATCCGAGTAGTCTTGCTCGCAGATCGAGAACATGTTCTGGTCGTCGCCCACCGCGAACGCCTCGGAGAACTCGCGCATGCGCACCGGCGGTACCGCGCGGCCGCCCGTGCTCTCGCACCCGGGCCCCACGCCGAAGTCGGCCTGGAACTCCGGATCGGAGAGCGACGCCTGGTAGGTCACGCTGCCGTCGGAATTCACGCCGCCGATCAGCGCCACCAGCACCTCCTGGGTGGGGTTGAGCTCCTTCTTCTCGTCCTCGAGATGCTGCAGGATCCCGGTGTAGCGCGACAGCGGGCGCAGCACGGCGTCGTCTTCGGCCTCGGCCTCGGTGACCTCGGCCCCGGTGACGTCGAGGTTCACCGCACGGCAATCGCTGCCCTCGCACGCCACGCCGGCGTTCCAGCACACCGCCGAGGTGGGCGCGGGCGCGGCCGGGTCGGACCAGAACGTCTTGTCGCCCTCGGGCAGGAAGATCGACTCCCAGTCGGTGTTGTACGAGCAGTCCTCCTCGTCGGTCACGTGCACCACCGAGAGGATCGCGCCCTCGCGGATGAAGCCGTAGGCGGGATCCTCGGTCTTGCTCGCGCGGGTCAGCGCCTTCCACATCGACTCGAGGTGCGACTCGAAGCCGCAGCCGTCGATGCCCTGCGGGCCCATGCACTGGAACGCCTGCACCGTGGACAGTCCCTCGGGCAGGTTGGTGCGCCCCCCGATGCTCTCGAGCCACGGCCGCGGCTTCGCCTCTTCTTCGTCACCGACCGTGGTCGGCTGGAGCTCGATGTCGGACCACTCCTCGGGGCAGATGTCGTAGCAGGCCTCCTGGGTGGCATCGACGAGCGTGTCGCCCTGGAACACGAATTCGGTGGGGCGGCTGCGGCAGGAGCTCATGCGCAGCGCGCCGGCCTCGGGCCCGGTGCCACCGCACCACGGGTTGCCGTTGTCGGTGGTGGTGATGCCGATGCGGTAGCTCGCATCGACCTCCGGGCGCTCGAGCACGTCGATGAACGACTCGAAGTTCGCGGCCAGCGTGGCTTGCTCCTCGCCCATCGAGCCCGAGTTGTCGATCACGAACATGATGTCGACGTCCTTGTTGACCGCGAGCGGGAACGTGACGTCCTTGACCGCGATCCCGTCGTACTCCACGTCCTTGAGCGGGTGATCGAGGCACGCGAAGAGCGAGGGCAGCACCAGCGAGGCAGCGACGAGCAGCGAGACGCGGGACGACATGGAAGTGCGCATGGGTTCTCTCCGGCTGGGGGATGAAGCGACGCCCATGGTCATTGCGAAGCCGGGGCCAACGAATTGTCCAAGCAATCACGCGGCGGGCCGTGTGGGCCGCCAACGCGATTGGCGAGGCGGCGGGTGCAATGCGATTGGCAGTTGGCAGCGCGGGGTGGAGCGCGTGCGAGGATCACTGGCGCGTTCGCCCGGGGAACCATTGCAGCGCGGCGAGGAACTGATCCGTCGAGCCGTGATCGCCCGCGCCGGGCCCGTCATAGGGCGAGGGCTCGGGGGTGCGATAGCCCGCAGCCTCCATCCCGGCCACGATCACGTCGGCGTCGGCGAAGTCTCCGCCGGGCCCGGCGTTGCCGAACGGCGCGAAACCCAGTGCTGCGGCGTCGAGCTGGGGCGAGAGGCTCGCATTGACGTCGTTGGCCCAGTAGGCGGCAAAGTACGACTGCCGCAGCCCGAGCCCGAGCTCCAGCCCCGCCGAGGTGCCCGCGGACTCGCTCAAGAGGTAGGTGCGATCGTTGTCGATGTCGTACTCGGCGCGGATCTGGTCGAGCACGTCGGCCCCGGCCATGCCGTCGCCGTAGTAGTCCACCCCGTCGAGCACGGCGAACACGGTGCCGTCGTTGCCCGTGAAACCTGCCACCATCCCCAGGTTACTGGTCATGGTGGCGCCGCCCTCGGTGCCCGAATAGACGATCATCGCCGGTAGCGGCCCGCCGCCGCCGGGGGCGATCACGCGATAGGTGACCCCGGTGGGCGTCATGCGTACCTCGCCGTTGACCGCCCCACCGCCCGAGCCGCCCGAGCTGCCGCCGGCGGGGGGATCGAGCGACGAGCCGCCGCCGCTGCTGCTGTCGTCGCCGGGACCAGTGGGGTCGTCGGTGTCGGCCGCGGTCGAGGTCGCGAGCGGGTCGGTGCTCGCGTCGGCCGTGGTGGCGTCGCCGTCCGAGCTCGGCCCGCCCTCGCTCGTGGGGCCGGTGCTGGGCTCGGCGGTATCGAGCGTGGACGTGGGCATGAACGGCGACGTGGCGGCACCGGTGTCTTCGTTTCCACCTCCGCCGCAAGCCCCTACGAGCAACAACCACGCGAGCCCGATGCAGCCACGGCCTACGTTTGCCATACGAAGAATGGTCTCACCCCTGGCATCGGGTTGGTAGCTTCCCGAGAGCTCCCCATGATGGAGCACCGCTCAGGCCCGCTCGTCGGCGACCGGCCGCTTCGTTCCCCCCTGCGCTGCGAAGATCTCGCGCACACGATCGATGGTATCCGCCTCGCTCGCCGGCTTGTCCTCGCGGTAGGCCTTCACCCTCGCGAACCGGAGCGCGAGGCCACCGGGGTACTGCGGGCTCTGCTGGACGTCGCTGAACGCGATTTCGACGACCAGCTCGGGCTTCACGTGCACGACCCAGCCCTCGCGGCCGAGCGCGAGCGCGCGCAGCTTCTCCGTCTGCCACGCGAGCATTGCATCGGTGAGCCCCTTGAAGGTCTTGCCCAGCATCACGAAGCCGCCGGTGTGGGGGTCGCGGGCACCAAGGTGCAGGTTGGAGAGCCAGCCCTCGCGGCGGCCGCTGCCCGGCTCGACCGCGAGCACCACGAGGTCGAGGGTGTGCGCGGGCTTGAGCTTGAGCCAGCCACGCCCACGCCGACCGGCCTGGTACGGAGCGTCGAGCGCCTTGAGCATCAGGCCCTCGTGACCGTGGGCGAGCGCGTCGTCGAAGAATGCCTCGGCCTCATCGTGGTCGCTCACCGTTCGCCGTGGCACGCGGTGGGCGGGTGGCACCGCAGCATCGAGGGCGAGCAGGCGCTCGCGTGTGGCCTGGTCGAGCAAGGTCTGCGCGTCGAGCCTCATGCAATCGAAGAACCGCACCTGCAGCGGCAGCTCGGCCCGCATGGCCTCCACGTCGAGGCGGCGGCCAAACCTGCGCATGGTGACCTGGAACGGCTGCGGGCCGCCGTCGGGGCGCAGCGCGAGCGCCTCACCGTCGAGCACCAGCGTGCGGGCGGGCAGGGTCCTTGCGAACTCGACGATCTCCGGCACCGCCGGGGTCACGCGGTTGAGCAGGCGCGAGTACACCTCCACGCGCTCGCCGTCCTTGTGCACCTGGACGCGTGCGCCGTCGAGCTTGTGCTCGACGCTGGCCTCGCCGAGCTGCTCGAGCGCCTCGCCGATGTCGGCGGCGGGCTGGGCGAGCATGGGAAGGATCGGGCAGAACAGCTCGAGGCCGAGCCCATCGAGGCCGGCCTGGCCCGAGGCCGCGGCGATCGTCGCCACCTTGGGCAGGCTCCCGCGCAGCATCGCGGCGCGACGCACCGACTCGGCCGGCACGCGCATTGCCTCGGCGATCGCATCGGCCATCAGCCCCTCGAGCGCGCCCTGGCGTACCTCACCGAGCACGAGGCCCACGAGGAAGCGCTGCTCCTCGGCGGTGGCCGCGGCCATCAGCTCGCCGAGCATGGCGGTGCGCCGACCGATCGAGCCGGCGCCGCTCACGGCGGAGAGCGCGGCCAGGCGCCGGTCGACCTCGAGCAGCTCGAGCGTGGGAGCGGCGGTCGGCGTGGCGGTGCTCGCTTCCCGGACCGCGGCCTGACCCACGCCCAGCTTGCCCTGGCGCGGCTTGCCCACGAGGAAGCCCACGCCGAGCTCGAGCTCTTCGCGCGAGAGCGCGGCGATGGTGGCGGCCAGAGCGGCGATCTTCTGGGTGCGGGAGCGGGTCTGGCGGACGCGCTCGGAGGTCTGCACGAGCGTGGCGAGCAGCATGTGCCCAACAAGGTAGCGCAGCGAGTGGGGGCGGCGTGGACCGTGCTGACCGCCCGCGTCACGTGGTGGGGCTCGGCCCGGGCGAGACGAGCGTCGGGTCGGCCTCCACCGCGCGGGCCAGCGCCTGCAGGCGAGCGTCCATCTCGCGTGCGAACACCCGCGTGAGCACGGCGTCGCCGAGCCGACCGAGGCGCAGGCGTGCCTCCACGTGATACTTGAAGGTCACGCGGGTGACCCCGTCCTCGATGGGATCGTAGATCCACGCGCCGGCGAATTTGCGGAAGATCCACGGGCCCCGCGTCATCCTCACCGCCACGCGGCGTGGACGATCGAAGCTGACATACTCGGTCTCCATGCCGCGCCCGCGGTGATCGACGCACCACGCCCGCACGCCGAGCCCGGCCGCCGTCGCGTCGACGAGCCGGGCCTCGCGGAGGAACGGATCCCACGCGAGCCGTCGCGCGTAGTCCTGCATGAGATCGAACAACGCGGCCGCGTCGGCGTGGACGAGGATCGAGCGCTCGAACGTCGGCATGTCGCTTTCTCCTTGCATTCCCACGCGGTCGATCCGCCTACTCGCAGATCGCCGGCGCGTCGCAGGTCCACAGCTCCTCGACGTCGTCGTAGCGGCAGTAGTCTTGCTTGCAGTCCGAGCTCACCTGACAATCGTCGGCCGCCGTGGTGCAGTGGAGCGCCCTGGGGTCACCGCACGGGCCGTGGGAGACCTTGCAGTGCAGGCCGTCCGGACACTCGCAGTCGTCGGCGCAATCGGCCGGGATGCAGTGATTGGTGTCGTTCCATGCGAGCCGCCCGTCCGCTTTGGGTATGCCCGCGGCGCACAGGCAGATCTGCCCGCTCTGGCAGTCGGAATCCTGGTTGCACTGCGCCAGGCACTGGCAGGACCCGCTGCCGAAGTAGTCGATGCAGCTCTCGCCCGGCTGACACGCGCCCTCGGCTCCGCAATTCTCGGGGCCCCCCTCCGAGCAAGGCGGATGGAAGTGCTCGTAGGCGCAGGGCACCCGCGCCACGCGGAAGATCGTGTCGAAGGGGCCGCCGCACACCACGAAGCCCGAGGGAAGCGAGGGATCGGCGTAACCAGCGGCGTCGTCGAGGTCCATGTGCTCGCAGCCGGGTGGCAGCTCGTAGGTCCCGTCGGAGTCGCTCTCGCAGCCGACGATGCCGGGCCCCCCGCTGCTCGTGCTGCCCGTGCTGCCCGTGCTGCCCGTGGAGCCGGTGCTCGTGCCGCCCGTGGTGGAATCCGCCGCGGTCGTCGTGATCGGCGGCGAGGTGGTCGAGGTTGCGGTGGAGACCTGCGTCGTCGCCGTGCTGCTCGATGAGCTACTGCTGCTGCCCGCCTGAGTGGTACCACCGGTGTCGGTGGCCGGCCCGGGGCCGCAGCCCGCGAGCACGACCAGCCCCATACCCGCAATCCAGCGCCGCTTGGTCGTGTTCGTGGTTCGCATCGCTCACTCCACCAGTGCAGCCGAGAACTCCGTCCACACGTCGGCGAAGAATGCGAGGCCGAGCAGGTCGCCCGAGGTCGGCTGCGCGCCGAGCCGTACGATCACGTACTCACCGATCTCGTCCACGATCACGAGCTGTCCGAATGCACCCACGGCCGAGTAGAGGGACTCGGGCGCGCCGGGCACGAGCTGGCCGTCGGCCTCCTGGCGCAGCGGGGCCGACGGCAGCACGTAGTGGCCGTCTGGGTTGAGCCACCACATATAGCCGTAGCCGGTGTTGAGCGTGGTGCTGGGCACGGTGGACTCCGCCACCCAGGCCTCGGGCACCACCTGCACGCCGCCCGCCCAGCGGCCGTCTCGCATGAACAAATAGCCGAAGCGCGCGAGATCGCGGCACGAGGCGCTGATGCCCTGGTAGGTGAGCGGGTTGCCAGCGCCGTCGCGGCCGTAGGTGGCGGTCATGCCGATCGGCTCGAACAGGCGCGCTGCCGCGTAGTCGCCCACGTCCTGGCCGGTGGCCGTCTCGAGCACGTGCTCGAGCGTCTGGATCGCGGCGTTGTTGTACTCCCAGTAGCTGCCGGGCTCCTGCTGCTGGTCGAGGCCGATCGCGAACGCGGTCTGGTCGGACTCGAGACCCAGCTGCACGTAGTCGGCAAAGAAGTCCCAGTGGCGGCCAGAATTGTTGCTGATGAGGTTTTGGACGGTGACGACCTCGCTCTCGGTGCCCACCCACTCCTGGGTGTAGGTCGACGCCGAGTCGCCGATCGCGAGCTCGCCGCGCTCCTGGGCGATGCCCACCAGCGCGCTCGTGACCGACTTGGTCACCGAGTAGACGTTCTCCTGGTGGGTGTCGGGCGTGTAGTCGTTCCAGTACCACTCGCCCACGATCACGCCCGCGTGCACCACCACCAGGCAGTTGGAGTTGTTGTCGCCCACGAACGTGGCGAACCCCTCGAGCGCGACCGGATCGAGGCCGTGATCCTCGGGCAGCGCGTGATCCCAGTCGGGGTCGGGGTACACGGGCTCGCCGCTACCGGTATCGGTGTCGCCCTCGCTGGTCCCGGTGGCCGGCAGCTCGCCGCTGGTGCCGGTGGTGCCCTCGCTCGTGCTCGGAGGGGGCGGCTCGCTCGTGTCGGGTGTGAAGGTGGTGCCTGCGTCGGCCACGAGGGTGGTCGAGCCGCCGGAGCTCTCGCCCGAGCCCGAGGCCGTGGTCGGGACGTCGTCGGCGCAGGCGACCGTGGCGAGCAGACCGACGATGGAGACGAGGCGAGGGCTCATTCCACCATGAGAACCCGAGCGCCTGCACCGGGGCAAGCGTTCTCCCGCGCACGGCCGAACGTGGGTCGGCGCGCTCGCTCAGCCGCCGCACGCCGGGAACTGCCCCACGCCCGGGGCGTCGGCGTCGTCGAGCAGCGGGATCCCGGAGTCCTCGACCACGTTGCCGAGCACGTCGGTGATGCGCAGCGAGAGCGGGCCCTCGCCCATGCCGCTGTCGCGCACGAAGTAGTTGTAGTCGACGCGCGGCACCTCGACGAACGCGCCGTCCTGCTCCACCTCGAACGTGGCGATGGCGTGGCGATGGTTGCGGATCTGCACCGCGGTCCAGTACGGGTTGCTGCCGTCCTTGAAGTGGTAGACGACCGGGCCGACCACGGGGCACGAGATGTACTGCCAGGCGATCGGCACGCGGCCGGCCGCGAGCGGGGCGATGAGCGCGAACGCCTCGGGACTGAGATCGATGTCGCCCTGCGGGCACTCGGGGCACTGATCCACGATGCGCACGTCGACCGAGCCGTCGGGGCCGTCGATGCGCACGCAGCTGCCACAGACCGCCGAGTCGGCGTAGTCGGTGTGGTTCATCGCACCGACCATGAGGTCGTTGGGCGTGGCGGGGAAGCTGCAGTTGCCCGAGCCATCGGCGAAGTCGTAGTAGGTCGCCTCGCCCGAGCGCATGTCGGAGGGATCGCAGGGCTGGCCCACGCCACCGCCCGACTCGCTGCTGCCGCCATCGGGATCCGCGTGGGTGTCCCCGGCCTCGCTGGCGCCCGCCTGCGTGGCACCGGGGCCCTCGCTGCCATCCATGCCGGCCTCGTCGTCCGAGCCACTGCCACCTCCGCAGGCGGTGGAGAGCCAGACGAGCGAGCATGCGAGCGCAACGCGATCCATGGTTCCAGCGTACCACAATGAACGCATCGGGCCGCCAGCCCACGAGCGCGCGGGAGTGCGCTCAGGGCACGAGCTCGTCGCAGGTCTGCGTGATGCAGCTCGTGCAGAGCTCGAGGTTGCCGCGCTCGCCGGTGGCCTGCATGGCTGCGTTGCCGGGCTCCACGTAGTCCTCCGGGTGCTCGGTGTAGAACACCTGGCCGCAGGCGCTCGAGTTGGCGGTGATCGAGTAGCCGGCACCCAAGATCGCGGGCTCACCCGGATAGCTGACGTTGCCGAACACCTCCCACGGGAAGTCGTTGCCGGTGGCGTTGAGCTCGAGCTCGGGCACGGTGATCGTGGCCTCGCAGTGCTCACCGGCCGCGTCTTGGCCGGGAGCCTGGTTCTCGGCGCGGATCGACGCCCACAGCCCCGCGGGCACGTCGACCATGACGTTGGAGGCGGCCTCCTCCTCGTTGGCGATCTCGAGGCGTCCGAACTCGCCGCCGCCGATCGCGATGCAGTCGCACTCCGGTGCCCAGGGGGCCGGGATTTGGCCGCCCATGCCGTCGTCCACGGTCCAATTCTCGCACGCCTCGATCTGCTCGGCCGTGCACTTGGGCGCCGGGGTGGCGTCGTCCGCGAACGAGACCCACACGTTGCCGTTCTCCACCGCAACGTCGGCGGAAGCGTGGAGGTTGGAGATGCACACGTTGCCGCGGTTCTCGTAGTCGTACTCCTCGTCGTTGTCCTCGGTGACCAGCGTGATGTGATTGCGATAGTCGGGGGGCAGCGTGACGCGGATGTCGGCGCCGGAGCGCTTGAGCTGAGCGATGTTGTCGTAGTAGACGCGGATCTCGCACCCGTCCTGCCAGCCGCTCAGGATGCAGTCGTCCTCGGGGCTCTGATCCTGTGGGCGGGCGAGCGGCGCGGCGTAGGCCAGCAGGGAGAGGTCGGCGAAGTCGATTTCGGCGGTCTCCTCGTCGGGAGTGAACGTAAAGCGCCGCAGCTCCACGAGGATCCGGTCGGCCGGGCCGTCGAAGTTCACGATCACATCGCCGCGGTTGGCGAAATTGTCGTCGGTCTCGACGCCGCCGACGATGAGCGTGAAGATGAGCGGCATCCCAGCAGCGTCGGTGTGAATGAAATCGAGATCGGCTTCGACGCGCCATTCGTCGCGGAAGGGCCCACGCCAGGACGGGGGCCGCCCGGATTCCTCGTCCGCACCGTCGGTCGTGGTCCCACCACTGTCGCTCCCATCGGTGGCCTGCACCGGAGGATCGAGCTGCGGCCCACATGCGAACGAGAGCACCATCGCGCCCCATGCGTAAGCTGGCGTTCGCATCATGCTCGACCATCATATCCGCCCAAGTGCCGCCCAGCACCCTCTGTGGGACCAATCGCGTGATCCGTGGTGGCCTTGATAGGCTGGTGTTCGTGACGACGACCGCAGACGCGAACGAGCACGAAGGGGCCGCCAGAGAAGGCCTCGAGCGCAAGCAGCTGGCGCCGCTGCTCGTCAAGCGCGACGGGCCGGGCCTCGTACGCATCGCGACGCAGCTCTCCGTGATCGGCCTCTCCGCCGCCGCCACGCTGTGGCTCGCCGCCCGCGGCGGGTGGGCCTTCCTGGCCCCCGTGACCATCATGGGCATCACGCTCGCCACGCTGTTCCCTCCGCTCCACGAGACCGGTCATCGCACCGCGTTCGCCTCGCGCGGGCTCAACGAAGCCGTGCTGTGGATCTGCGCCACCGCGATGCTGCAGGCACCCACGTTCTTCTGCGAGTTCCACTGGGAGCACCACCGCAGCACGCAGGATCGCGAGCGCGACCCCGAGATCGCCTCGGCGCCCGATCTGCTCGGCCCGTGGCCCTCCGATCCCCTCCGCTACCTCGGGCTCGTGTGCGGGCTGCCGCTGATGCTCGGCAAGGCGATGTTCACGATCTCGTGCGCGGTGCTGCCCGAGCGCGCTCGCGTGCGGCTCTACCCGTTCATCCGGGCCAACCGCCAGCGACGCTTGGCCTGGGAGAGCCGCGCGGTGGTGCTCGTGCTCGCCAGCGCCGTGATCGCCGGCTTGCGCTTCGTCCCTCACTTCGCGGCGCTGCTGCTCGCTTGGCCCATCGCCCACCTCGTGCTCGGCTTCTACCTCATGCCCGAGCACACCGGGCTGCCCCACGATGGCAGCCAGGCCCACCGCACCCGCACCATCAAGAGCAACGCCGTCGTGCGCTGGTGGATGTGGAACATGCCGCTGCACGCGGCCCACCACGTCCACCCGGCGGTGCCGTTCCACGCCGTTCCACGGGCCCACGAGCTGCTCGCGCCGGGACTCGAGCACGAGCACCGGGGCTACCTCGCATTCCACCGCGAGGCGCTGGCGCGCGCATTCGGCCGAGCACCGCGCTGAGCGGCTCCACCTCCGGGGGCAGGCCGCGTGCGCTTTTGTCGGGAACCCCGACGGTCGGCTCGTGTCCAACCCCCCATGCCGTGGCTCCGATCCCCCTCGTTCGCGGTCGCCGCGGTCGCAGCCATGCTCGCGGGGTGCGCAGCGCACGAGGCCCCTTCGAGCGAGCTCGTCGAGGACTACCAGGACTTCGATGAAGAGGAGCCCGTGACCCGTGTCAGCGCGGAGCTGCCCCACCGCGTGCTGCCCCCCGCCGAGGCCGCGAGCGCTCCCCTGCTGACGCTCACGGCCAACGACGGCACCGCCCTGCGGCTCACGTCGATGCGCGTCGAGGGGTCGGTGCAGGAGCCGCTGGCCTTCACCGAGCTGCACCTCGTGTTCGAGAACCCCGAGGCCCGCGCGCTCGACGGGCGCTTCGACATCGAGCTGCCGCCCCACGCCGCGATCGCACGCTTCGCCGTCAAGGTCGGCGAGCACTGGCGGGAGGGCGAAGTGGTCGCGCGCCAGTCGGCGCTCCCGGGCAGCCGGCCGGAGGCGACCGATCCGGCGCCCGCACTGGATACGGGCATCCGCTTCCAGGCCCAGGTGCATGCGATCCCGGCGCGGGACCGCCAGGAGCTGGTGGTGGCGTGGTCGCAGGCGCTGCCCGAGTCGGAGGTCCCGTACCGGGTGGCGCTGCGCGGCCTGCCGCGGCTCGATCGCCTCGATGCGCGGATCCTCGTCGAGCACGGCGCCAGCGAGGAAGTGCTCGAGCTGCACGAAGCGGGCTGGCTACCCGATCGCGATCTCGAGGTCCGAAGTCGCATGCCCCGGCGAGCGCTCGGGATCCGTCACGCCGGCATCGCGGTGGCCCGCGTCACCCCGCTGCTCCACCCCCTGCCGCCCGATCCCGTCAACGACCTCACGATCCTGTTCGACACGAGCGCCTCGCGGGCGCTCGGCTATGCGAACAAGGTGCGCCGGCTCGGCGAGCTCGTCGCGGCGCTGCGCGAGCGGCAGGGCGACTTCCCGCTGCGGGTCGCAGCCTTCGACCAGGAGGTCTCGCTGGTGTTCTCGGGCCAGGCCAGCGAATTCGGCGCGAGCGAGCTCGACCAGCTCTACACCCGCCGCCCGCTGGGGGCCTCCGACCTGGCGGTGGTACTGCGGCGGGCGGTCACGGTGGTGGGCGACCACGGCCGGCTGCTGCTCGTGACCGATGGCCTGGCCACTGCGGGGCTCGACGAGCCGGGGCACCTCGAGAGCGCGGCAATCGGCCTCGGCCGCCGCTACGTGCGTCGCGTCGATGCGATCGTCGACGGCAGCCCCGCGGGCCGCCGTGCGCTCGAGCCGGTCGCTCGCGCCTACGACGGCATGATCGCCGACGCACGCCTACCCGTGGCCCGGCTGGCGGAGAAGCTGCTCGCCGCCACACACTTCGACATGAGCATCGCAGTGGACGGCGGTGAGGTCGTCTGGCCCACCAAGCTCGACGGGGTGCAGCCGGGCGACGAGGTGCTCGTCTACGCCGAGCTTCCCGCCGAAGCCACGACGATGACCGTCGTCATCGACGAGGACCAGCGCATCGAGGTTCCCCTCGTCGAGGTCGAGGCGCCGCTGATCTGGCATGCCCTCGTCGGCGCGCGTCTCGAGGCGCTGCAGGCCGAGCTCGCCGTGCTCACCACCCACGACGACGAGGCGGGTGCGGAGCTGCGCCAAGACATCGTGGAGCTGTCGATGCGCACGCGCGTGGTCTCCGAGCTCACGGGGCTGCTCGTGCTCGAGACCCGGCGCGACTACGCGAGCCACGGGATCACGCGGCGCAACCTGGCCGACCTGCTCGCGATGGGGCCCGACGGGCCCCTGCGGCAGCGCCGGCGCAAGCTGGCACCGCCGTCGGCGCTGAGCGAAGCGGGCTCCGACCCCGATGATGCGCCGCGGGTCGCCGCGCTGCCCGATCCCGATCACGAGCCATCGATGGACGACCAGGGCGATCGGCGTGCCGGGGCCGATGACGCGTCCTGGCGAGCTCCTGCTCGTCCCACGCCCGACGCCAGCGTGCCCACGGTCGGCGTACCGCTCGGTCGCGTCGCCCGGCCCGCGGCTCCCTCGTCGAGCGTGCGGCAGGGCAAGCCCATCGTGAAGGGGCGCGTCGACTACAACGTCGTCCGGCGGATCGTGCGAGCCCACGTGAGCGAGGTGCGCGACTGCTACGAGCAAGGGCTCGCTCGCGATGAGACACTCGCGGGTCACGTGACGGTGCGCTTCGTGATCGACCACGAGGGCCGGGTCGTCACCGCGGAGCTCGACGAGCCCTCGCTGCCCGACACGGGCGTGACCGAGTGCATCGCCGCCGCCGTGCCTGGCTGGAGGTTCCCGAAGCCGACCGATGGCCGCACGACCTCCGTCACCCAGTCGTTCGAGCTCGCACCCGGGCGCGAGCCCCCGCCCACGCCGGCCGAGCTCGCGGCCCAGGCGGAGGCGTGGCGGGTGCACGTGACCAAGCAGCGAGCAGCGCTCGTCGAGCGCGACGAGCAGGCGAGCATGGAGGCCGGTCACTACACCGGGCGCATGCGCGACGTGATGTCCGAGCTCGAGGCCGGCCGCGTCGCACCCGGGCTCGACCTCGCGGTGGCATGGAGCGATGAGGCCCCCGGCGATCCGCTGGCCCTGCTCGCGCTCGGCGAGGCGCTCGAGCGCAATGGCCTGCGACACGCGGCCGCTCGTGCCTACGGCTCGCTCGTCGACCTCTACCCCGGACGCGCCGATCTGCGGCGCTACGCCGGCTCGCGGCTCGAGCCGCTCGGCGAGCTCGGCCTCACGCTCGCGCTCGACTGCTACCGCCATGCGCTCGACGATCGTCCGGACCAGCCTTCGAGCCACCGCATGTTCGCATGGGCGCTCTTGCGCACGGGCATGTACGCGTCCGCCTGGGATGCGCTGGTGGCCGGCCTCGAGCGGCAGCGGCGCTCGCCCTCCAGCGAGGGCGTAGAGCGGATCTTCGAGGAGGACCTCGGGCTCGTGGCCGCCGCGTGGCTGCAGGCCGAGCCGCGCAGCGAGCCCGACATCCGCGCTCGCGTGGCGCTGGCGCGGATCGAGATCGCCACCGCGCCGTCCACCCGCTTCGTGCTGACTTGGGAGGGTGATGCGCACGACGTGGACCTCCACGTCCACGACGCCACCGGCGGGCATGCCCACGCGGCCGCACGCGCGCTGGCCTCGGGCGGCACGCTCTACGGCGACGTGTTCGCCGACTACGGGCCCGAGTGCTTCACCATCGACGGCGAGGCCCAGGCTGGCCCCTATCGCCTGCAGGCCCGCTTCCACGAGCGCGACCCGCTGGGCTTGGGGCTCGGCATGCTGCAGACCATCGAGCACGATGGCGAGGGTGGGCTGCGCCTGCGGTATCGACCGTTCTTCGCGACGAAGGACCAGGCCACCGTGGAGCTCGGCACGCTCGAGCCTGGCTGGCTGGGCTTCTAGTCGGGGTCGGGCTTGGGGCATCCTCTTCGGGATGCCCCGCCTGATCCCCCGCGCGGAGGCGCTCGAGCGGATCCGCCGCGAGGGCGGTGAGCCCGAGTGCCTGATGTGCGCGATCCTTGATCGCCGCGTGGGGCCCGTGCACGTCGTCTACGAGGACGATGCGATGCTCGTGATGCTGCCGCGCTACGTACGGCGCTGGGGGCACGCGATGGTGGTGCCCAAGCTGCACGTGGTCTCGTACTCCGAGGTCGAGCTCGCGGTGTGGCTCGAGGCCAACCGGCTCGCGCTCGTGACCGCGCGGATCGTCGAGCACGTGCAGCGACCGCGGCGGTGCTACGTGGCCTCCACCGGCAGCAGCGCGGGCGAGGAGCTGATCCAGACCTCGCGCCACCTCCACGTGCACGTGATCCCGCTCTACGAGCCCGACGACAGGCCGGCCGACATCTTCTCGTGGGCCGAGGGCGTGTACGTGGCCGAGCCCGACGAGTGGGAGGCGCTCGCGGCGAGCTACCGCGAGGTCTGGGCGGCGTTCGACGCCGCGGTCCCGGGTCCGGCCTCGCCCGGCGCAGGCGGCCAGACGAGCGCGGGCGGGGTCGGGTCGTAGTCGGCGAGCGCCTGCGCGAGCGCGGCGAGGTTCTCGGGCGTGGGCTGGTAGCGGGCGTTGTCGAACGCCAGCGCCCGGTGCCAGCGCGAGGGCCACGCCGGCGGCTCGCCAGCGTCGAGCCACTGCGGCCACGCGCGCCAGCGGGTCTGGGCGCCCGGCAGCGCCGCGAACGGGCCCTGCGAGAGGTCGAGCACCAGGCGGCGCTCGGCGGCCACGCGCTCGCTGATCGCCGGGGTGCCCACCTCCCACGCCTCGACCATCGCCGCGTTGCACAGCACGTACTCGCGGAACTTGATGCTGGGCTCCGCGTCCACGCGCAGGTGGTACACGGCACCGAGCCGCTCGGGCTCGGCGAGCAGCTCGTCCTCGGCGACCGGGCGGTCTTGGCCGTCGCGCAGGGTCCACGGAGGATCGGACGTGGGATCGAGGCGGGCGATCACGGCGTCCGGACGCAGCCGGATCCGCACGAGCGCCGAGCCGTAGCGCTGCGGCCCGAGCCCGAGCACCGTGGCGAATGGGCTCGACCACCCATAGCGGCAGCGGGACAGCGCCGGCGTGTGGTGGAGGGCAGACGCCAGCGCGTGGCCGGAGCGTCGATCGAGGGCCATCGCCGCGAGCACGCGGCGATAGGGCGTGGGGTGGCCACCCGTCTGCGCATCGGCCACGAAGAGCGGGCCGCCGGCCCGCAGGGCCTCGATCTGCTCGGGCCTGGTCCAGCTGTAGAGCTCGAGGCGCACGAAGTCGTCGGCGCCCACGGCATGGTCGTCGAGGCGGGCTTCGAGCGAGCGCTCGGTGCGTGTCACGGATGCGGCCGCGGGCGTCGGTGGAGCGGAGGACGGCACCGCGGTCTCGGCCGGCATGGCCACGGCCACCACCGGCGCGGGCGCGGACGTACGGCAGCCGATCACCGCGAGCACGAAGCCCAGCACCCGGCCGCCCTGCTCACCCCGCATGACCCTCGTGCCCTCGCGTGCTCCGCTCGAGCCATAGCCACGAAAGGCCCGCGATCACGAGCACGGGCACGAGCACGAGCACGAGCGAGGCGAGCGGCACCTCGACGGAGGCCAGCACCAACAGCCCCGCGCACCCGAGCACTCCACCCATGCACTGGCCCGCGGTGTGCGAGACGAGATCCACCGCGGTCATGCGCCCGCGCAGCGGATCGGGGGTGAGCCGCTGCAAACGGGTCGCCGCGGTCGCCCAGTGGCTGCCCACGCCCACGCCCCACACCAATGCCGCGAGCGTCCAGCCGAGGGATCCGCCGGCGAGCGACAGACCGAGCACGCCCACGAGCACCACCGCCGTCGCCACGCGCAGGCCGGCCTCGGTACCGCGCAGCACGGCGATGCGGGCCCACAGCATGGCTCCGAGGCCCGTCCCGAGCGCGCGTGCGAGGTGCAGGGTCCCGAGCGCGAGCGCAGTGCCCGTGGCCGCGTCACGACCGGCGAGCGCGTGCACGAGCATGAAGGCACCCCCGCTGGCGATCATCACCGGCAGCTTGGCGAGCACGGCCCGCCGCGCTGCGGGCCGCCGGCGCAGGAACGCCAGCGCCTCGCGCCACCCGCCGTCCGCGGCCCTGCCCGGCCCCGCCGCGCCCTCCTCGGAGCGCGGTCGCAACGCGGGCAGCCCCGCGAAGATCGCCGCCGCCGCGAAGAACGTGAAGCCATCGAGGCAGAGCGCCGCCACCGGGCCGAGCACCGCCGTGAGCAGCCCGCCCGCGGCCACGCCCGCGGCAAACACCACGCTCCACGTCGCTCCGAGCAGCGCATGCGCGCGCGGCAGCTCTGCGCTCGGCACCAACCTCGGTACGGCCGCCCCGGCCGCGGCATCGACGATCCCTCCCAATGCCATGCGCAGCACGAACAACCCCGCGGTGGCGACCGGCGCCGCGCATGCTGCCGCAATCGCCATGCCGAGCACCGCCACGCCCCGCGCGGCGCTGCCCAGACACAGCACCGCCCGGCGATCGTACCGATCGGCGATTCGCCCCGCCCACGGCGCGAGCAGGACCCGCGGCAGCGTGTGGGCCAGGAGCACGCCGAGCACCGCCAGCGGCCCGCCGCCACCATCCACCGCGAGCACGCCCACCGCCACGTAGGTGAGCCAGTCGCCGAGCATCGACACCAGGTCGCCGAGCCACAGCCGTGCGAGCCCGCGGTGCCGCAGCACGCCGCCGCTCATTCGAACCCCATGCACTCCGCCGCGCGCTCGGGATGATCGAGCGGGTTGCGACGCTCGTGCCGGCGGTACGGCTTCTTGCAATCGTAGGAGTACTCGATGCGCTCGTTGGGCCCGAGCTCGCCCGCAGCCACGAATTCGCGCACCAGCCGGCCCTCGCCGTCCCGCTCGCCACGCCAGTGCTCGTGCGTGACGTAGTTGGTCAGGTCGCCGACCGAGCCCACCGCGTGGTGACGATCGATGCGGCGCTCGAGCTCGCGCCCACCCGCGTCGTAGACGTGCTCCTCCACGTCCTCCACCCAGCTCTCGTCGAGCTTGCTCGTCCAGCGGAGCAGCCGGCCGCCTGGGGCATATTGCCACACCTCGCGCAGAGTGCCCTCGCGGCCCTCGTGCACGCGCCCCACGAGGTAGCCGGCGTCGTCGTGCGCGAACGTGGTGCGCTCGTCCGCGTCACCGTCGCCGTCGCGATCGCGCTCCTCCGCGAGCTGCCGGCCCCTGTCGTCGTAGCGCCAGCGGGTGCGACCGTCGACGCTGCCGTCGCCGTCGTCGTCGTGCTGGATCACGAGCGGGTGGCCATCGGCCCGGTGCACGGTGCGGGTCGCGGTCCAGCCCTTGGCGTCCTCCCACTGCGCGTGCCAGCGCGAGCCATCGGCGGCCACGCGCCAGCGCTCGATGCGGCGGGGTGTGGGCCCGATGTAGTCGACGCGCTCGAGCAGCTCGCCCGCGTCGCTCCAGCCGAGCGTCACCGTCCGCTGCGGCTCGTGGGTGGGATGCACCAGGTAGCGGAGCAAGCGACCGTCGGCGTCGTAGGTGTTCGTTCGCCAGGCCGTCTTTTCCTCCGGGCGATCGTCGTAGCGGTTCTGCCCGCCGATCCACACGCCGTGCGCATCGTAGCGGTGGAGGATCTCGATCGAGCTCTTGGGCAGCTTGCCCGAGCACGTCGGCTGGGCCCCCGTGACGTGGCGCTCGCGCTCGAGCCGACCGTCGGTGCCGTAGGTCCACGTCGACTCGAATTCGATCGAGCCGTCGGTGTCGTCGTCCATGCGCTCGGACACCCGGCGGCCCGCGGTGTCGTAGCGCAGCTCCACCGTCCGCAGCGGGCGGGTGTCGTGCGCCAGGAAGTGCTCGCGCCGGCACGGCCGCGAGACCTCGTCGATGGCCAGCGGCGCGGACGGGGCCGGATCCACCATGCCCTCCCACTGCGGCTGCGAGGGCGAGGGCCGGCGATTGGCCGCGGGCTCCCCGGGGGGCGGCGGGAGCTCCCACTCGAGGCGGGCCTCCGGTGCCGGCGCGAGCAGGCCGGCGGGCACCGACCAACCCTCGTCGAGATCGGCCGCTCGCCCTGGCGCGGCCTCGGACGTGGGCGTGGGCTCCGAGCTCGTAACGGCGCGGGGCGTCGCCACCGGCACGGCCGTCGGCGACTCGTCCGATGGAACCGTGTAGCACGCGAGCGCGCCGAGCAGCACCAGCGCGTGAGTCACGAGCCAAGGGTTGGGCCTGCGCTGCGCCGCCGCTCGCATGCCCCGAGTCTGACCCAATCGCAGGCCGCGACGCCACGCCGGGTTCGTGCCACGCTCTCTAGTCCCGTCGATGGCCGGCCTGCCCCGCATGTTCGACCCCTCGCGCCGCACGCTCCTGCGGCTTGGCCCCGCGGCGCTCTTGTGGTTCCTCCACGCCCGTCGCGCGCTCGCAGAGCCGGGCCGCAGCGCCGCGCTCGAGGGGCTCCGAGCCATGGGCGAGCTGGCGCTCGCGCTGCGGCGCGGCGAGCTCGAGCCCCTCGCGTGGCAGGACGAGATGGCACGGCGAGTCGCGACGATCGACGTGGCCGAGGTGCTCGCCGCCATCGACCTCGACGGGCTCGTCGCGGCCCTCGATCCGCTGCCCGACGATCGCCCGCGGGTGCAGCCGGTCGAGCTCGACGCGCTCGCGGTGCTCCTGCGCGACGCGGGGGCCAAGCTCAAGCTGTTCGCGCTCGCCCGCGGCAGCGCCATCGTCCCCCACGGCCACCACGGCCTGGTCTCGATGCACTGGGTGCTACGCGGCACCATGCACGCGCGCAGCTTCGATCGCATCGAGCGCACGCCCACCCACGTGCTCATGCGCCCCACCATCGACCGCGTGCTGCGGCCCGGCGACGCCTCCAGCGTGTCGGAGCAGCGCGACAACATCCACTGGTTCGTCGCCGTCGACGGCCCCGCGTTCGCGCTCGACGTGCTCGTACCCCGGCTCGACCCCGCGGGCCGCAGCGGCCGCTTCTACGTGGACGTGCGCGCGGCCGAGCCGGCCGGCGAAGAGCGGCTGCGGGCGCCGATCGTCTCGGGCCGCGAGGCCCACCGCCGCTACGGCCGCGGCTGACGCTAGCGGCAGCTCTCGAACGCCGTCTCGTCGCGCTGGGCGCCCTTGAGCACGCGATAGCCCACCTTCTGGGCGCTTGCGTCCTCGTGGTGCTCGAGCACCGCCTCCATGGCCTCGATGATGCGGTGCTCGAGCCGCACGGCCTCCCGGCATGCTTCCTTCACGGTGCTGCCGGCATCGGCCTCGGGGGGCTCACTCGTCTCGAGCTGCACGGCGAGCTTGGTGACGAGCTTGCGCATGCGCTTTTCGTCCTTCTTCTTGCGCTTGGCCGCGCGCTTGAACGGAGCGTCGGGGAACCTGCCGGCGACCGCCGCATACAGCCGCTGCGCGGCGCCGAGCTCGGCCATTGCTTCGCTCAGCGCTTCGATCCCTTCGCGCTTGCCGCGATCACGCGTGTGCTTGGGCTGCTCCGTGTCGGTTTCGATCGACTCGGGCGCTTCCTCGGCCCGGCAGCTCTTGGCCAGCGCTTCGTGCTTCTTCTGCACGGCCTCGCGCTGGGGGTGCTCGGGCACGAGGTCGAGGAACATGCCGTAGTAGGAGAACGCCGTGCGGCAGTCCCCCATCGCCTCCGCGGCCGCGCCGATGCTGTACGTGAACACGTGCAGGTGCGGCGCGTAGCGGTAGCCCTCTTGGTACTTCGCCAGCGCCGTTGCATGGTCGCCGGCCTTCATGGCCGTCTCGCCCTCGGCGAACATCTGCTTGGAGTACGCGAGCTGCTCCTTGGTCACCTTGCCCCCCGGCCCCGCGGGGCCGAAGCCCGCGGAGGTGCAGCAGAGCAGCACGGCCGTCAGGAGCAGGCGGCGAGCATCCTTCCGTGGTGCCATCGCTCATCAGTCTACCCCAGCAAGCCGCGGGTGAGGCCGTGAAGCGACAGCGGCCCGATGGCCAGTCCAGCGTGGGCAGGTCAGTGCTCGAGCCCCGGCGGGGGCATCGGCGGCTCGCTCGCCGGCGCCGTCAGGCACTCGGTGGTGGAGCCCAGCCCGGGAACGCCCGCGAACACCTGGTCGAGCACGTCGACGGCGTTCGATAGCGTACCCTCGCCCATGCCCACGTCCACCGGGTCGATGATGTTGAGGTAGCAGGGGCTGATGGGGATCTCGAGCGCCTTGCCCTCGTCACGCCACCAGTAGAAGAGCGTGCGCACCGTCCAGAGGTAGCGGAATTCATAGGCGGTGGGGCCATCGCGCCAGCCGGCGATCCGCTCCGGGTCCACCCGGTACTGCGTCTCGCGGGCGGCCACGACCTCCATGGCGTCGTCGAGCGCGTCCTGGGCGTCCTCGAGCCGCAGCTGTCGCCAGCGCTCGGGTGCGTCCCAGTAGCCGTCCACGTAGTCGTAGAGCCCGTGCACCTGCCTGGCCCGCAGCGCGGTCATCCGCGCCGCGTCGACGATGTCGTCGTAGAGCGGCCGCGCATGCTCGGGCACCTGGGGCTGGAGCGCCAGGAGATCGATGGCCAGCTCGCCGAAGCGATCCTCCATCTCCGCCAAGAGCGGCTCGACCTCGGCCGAGTAGCCCGGGGGAGGGTGCACGGGGCTCCGCAGCTCCAACAGCCCCAGGCGCCCCGGCTGCGTCGGCTCGAGCGTGAGCCCGGGGACCTGCTGCGCGAGGTCGTTGATGTCGTCGAACGTCTCGAAGCCCTGCAGATACGCCTGCCCGTTGCGCCGCACGATCTCGGCCGGAGGCACGCCCGCGATCCGTCCCTCGATGAGCAGCTCCTGCTCGGCCTGGATGAAGTCCACGAGCAGGCCGCGCACGGGCTCGGCCACGTCGCCGAACGGGGCCACCACCGGGTCGAGCGCGGCGCGGAGCGCTGCTTGGTCGTCCTCGAGGTCGAGCCGCGGGTCCCATGCGGCGCGCGCCGTCACCACCTCTTGCAGCCAGTACGCCCACTCCCAGCCGCTCGAGAACGTGAGCTGCCCGTCCATGTGGGCGCCTGCGGCATCACCCTCGCCGAGCAGGCCCGCGTCCTCGTCACGCGCGAGCAGCCGCAGGTCTTGCAGGCGGCGGTCGGCGTAGACCGGCAGGAACAGCGGCACGTCCACGTCGAAGCTCACCCAGTACGCCGTCTCGGCGTGCCACACCGTCGCGCGCGAGCCCGCCTCCTGGTGCAGGAAGTCGCGCATGTAGCCGAAGTCGGTGTTGCCGTAGGTGGGCGCCGGATCCGTCAGCGAGTAGTGCTGCACCGTGTGCGGCATCACCCCCAGCCGCGGGTCGGCGTAGTGCGGCAAGAAGTTGAAATTGAGCGGCTCGCCGGTGTGCGGGTCGACGAAGTTCTCCACCGTCTGCCCACTGGACGCGTGGATCTTGATGAACGTCTGGCGGCCGTCGTGGGCCTCGTCCACGTGCGCCGCCAGCTCGTCCATCCACGCCAGCATGCGGATGTCGTCGGGCGCGGTGAATTCCGTGGTCCCGCTCTCCGTGGCCAGGTAGTCGAACCCGGCCTGCATCAGCCAGTCCACGCTGTCGCGCAGCTGCACGAGCTCGTCCTCGAGCTCGCCGGTCGCCTGGATCAAGCGCCAGGTGTGCTGCTGGTGCTGGACGATCGGCGTGTCGATACCTACCCAGACTCCGAACTCGTGGCTGCGATCGACGATCTGGGTGAGGCGATCGATCCGCTCGGACGAGTCGGCGAACTCCATCCACGAGTCGGCGCCGAGCAGCACCCAGTGCACGCGGTTCTGGCGGTTGGCGAGCATCCACTCGAGGAACGCATCCCACTCGGGCAGCATCGCCGCCCAGCCCTCGGCGTCGTCGGGGCCCGCAGGGCCCCAGCCCTGCAGGAGCTCGGTGAGCTCGAGCGGGTGCATGGTGTGGAGCTGCAGCCCACGGATCGGCCAGCGCGGTGAGGTGGTCTCGTCGAGCACCGGCAGCTCGGCCGGAAGCGCTGGCGGGCGCGTGGGCGCGAGCGGATGCAAGAACGCGAACCCGAGCGACTCGAGCATCGCGTACGCGCCGTACGACACGCCGAGCTCGGTGTAGGCGAACGGATCGGGATCGAGACCGCGCCCGTCGGTGGCGAGCGCCGAGGCGCCCGCGACGATGCCCGAGCGCAGCACGAAGCCCTCCGAGGCCAGCGCCTCGACGTCCGCCTCGGGGACGAGCTCGCGGGTGGACGGGGTGTCGCCCACGGCGAGCACGAGCGAGTCGGGGTGCAGGTCGGCGAGCGGCTCGTCGGCGGAGACGAGCACCACCGGCAACGCGGAGGCGGCCTCGATGTGCTCGACGAAGCGATCGCGAACGGCGGCGGGGAGCTCGGGACCGAGGTGCAAGAGCACCTGCGGCTGACCCGGGTCGACGCCATCGTCGGTGCTGGTCCCCGTGCCGTCGGGCGAGACGGTGGCCTCGGCCATGGTGCCCCCGGTGGTGGTGGAGCCGCCCACGGTACCGTCGTGGTCGCTAGAGCCCAGCGCCGGATCGCGGCAGGCCGCGAGCGCGAGGGCGGGCACGAGCACCAGCGCGAAGGAGCGAGCGCAATCACGCATGGCTCTCGTGTATCACGAGGCTCACTGCGCAGGGGGCTCGTCGCTGCGCCGCTCGGCCCCGGACCGGCGCGCGACCAGGCACGCCGCGTGGCCGAGGATCACCTCGCCGCTGCGGGTAGCCGTGGGCGTGGGCTGCCAGCCCGCTGCGACCCGTGCCGCGAGCAGCTCGTCCGCATCCGGCAGGTGATCCCACACGGCGACCGCCGTGAGCCCGCCCAGTCACGTGGTGTCGTACGCGAGGAAGAGGCCGTCGTCCCACGGCACGATCACGTCGTGGGTGTACTCGTCCTGGACGACGACCGACACGACCATGCGCCAGCGGACGACGTCTTGCAGGATCTGCTGCGACGCCAGCGCGGCTTCGAGCGCCACCCGCTGCTCGGGCCGCAGGCCCACGCGATCGTGCAGCACGAGCGTCACTACGGACAACGTAGCACGCGGAGCGCGAACGGCCCGTCCTGCGAGCTGATCGTCAGAACCTCCCCACCAGCCGGAGCATGGATGTCCTTCCATCGCTTGCCGCGGTCACCTGCATGCGTCGCTGGGCACGGATCGACGGCTTGCCCACGCGATGCGCGGCCGGGATCGCCAGCCCCATCGCGGTGCCCGCGATCGCCCCCACGATCACGTCGCTCCAGAAGTGCTTGCCCGCCGCCACCCGTAGTACGCCGGTGGTGCCCGCGAACGCGTAGCCGAGGAGCCACACCGGCGCGATCCACTTCGAGCGCGGGTGCCGGGCCGTGAACAGGTAGCCATAGGCGGTGGCCATCGCGAAGGTGGTCGAGGTGTGGCCCGAGTAGAACGACAAGCGCGCGTCGCCGTCGGTGGGATCGCGGCCCGAGCCGTCGAGGCCATAGGAGAACGGCCGCGGGCGCCCGATCGCGAACTTCACCGCAGTGTTGAGCGCAGCGTTGACGGTGGCGGTCTCGACGAGCACGGCCACGTCCTTGCCCCAGCCACGCAGGCCCGTACGGTGGCCAAGCACGTCGCCGAGGTCGGCGGCAATCGGAATCACCAGCGAGGAGTAGAGCAGCGCGTCCGAGGCCGGTGCAGCACCACGGACATAGTTGTCGAGCACGCGGCGATCGAGCGGACCGAGCCGCGAGGGATCGCAGCCGAGGCAGCCGTCCCACGGCAGTTGGTGCTTGATCACCTCGGTGGCAACGTAGACCGAGCCGGTGAGCGCGATGATCGGGAGATCGACCGCAAGCTCGGCATGGAAGGGGTCTTCGGGGCGGGGCGGTGGCGGTGGTGGTGAGGGTGGTGGCGACGGAGCAAGCGGCTCGGCCGCGGGCTCGTGCTCGACGGATGTCGGCCCGTCCACGTCCACGGGCGGTACGAGCAGCTGCGCGAGCACGAGGGCGAGGACGGTCATCGGCACGAGGGCACGTGGCGGCGAGACGAGCGCCTCGCACATTGGATGCTAGCAAATGACCATTCTTGGGTCATCGCGCATTCGAAGGCGGCTGTGCTCCGAGCGAGCATGGTCGATCCGTGAAGTACGGCGCCGCGTGCTATCGTCGTGGCGCTCCATGCTCGACGACTATCGACCGCCCACGTGGAAGGATCGCTTGCTGCACCCGCTGTCGATCGCCGCGATCGTCCTGGTGATCGGCGGAGGCGGCCTGTGGGGCTGGGGCGCTTGGAACGACGCCCAGCGGGCTCGCGAGCGCGAGGCCGTCGAGCCGCTCCGGCGCGAATGGGAGGGCATCCAGGCCGGCGCCGCTCCCCCGGCTCGCGAGCATCGAGGCCGTGCTGGCCAAGACGGCGGCCCCTCTCGAGCAACCATGCGAGACACTCACGGGCACGATCGAGGTGGTGCACCGCCCGGTGCTACAGGCGCTCGCAGCCGGCGAGCGCAACCCGAGGCCCCAGGCCCCGCACTGGCTGAGCTCGTCGGCGTATCAGTACCTGGCCGGCATGCTCACCCCCGACCTCGCCGAGCAGGGCTACCGCGAGCGGAACGAAGCCATCACCGCTGCGCTGGCGCGCCCGTGCGTGGCAGTGCTGGAGACCGAGCACGCCGAGGACGCGAAGATGCAAGACGATCGCCACTTCGAGGGCGGCGGCGTGGTGGGCTGGCTGCGCGTGGTGTGCACGGACGAGCCGCGAATCGCCTGCCAGACCCGCGTGGCCAGCCAGGCGCTGTTCTCCGTGGTCGTCGAGCAGAGCAACCCCAAGCGCCAGGCGGGCGCGAATTCGATGGCGGTGAGCGACTCGGCAGCACGCGAGCACTGGCAGGCCGTAGCGACGGTGCTCGCGGAGATCGGGCCTGGGCTCACCGTGGTACGAGACTGAGCGCTCGGCCGCGGCGGACCTTCACGACGGGCGAGTCGCCACGACGCTCGCGTACTCGCCGAGCCGCTCCACGACTCGAGCGAGCTGCGGCGCCTCGGCCCGCTCCGCGTTGCGATAGAACAACAGGTGATCCCACATCGCCACCGCGCAGACCGCCGGATACGTGAGCCCCGCCTCGCTCTCGATGCGCTCGTCGATCCACGAGAGCCCCCGACGCAGCGTCTCGCGGGCCTTGTCGAACAGGGGACCGGTCGTCTCCATCCCGCTCCGCTCGGCCAAGATGAGCCGCACCTCGGCGTTCATCACTCCCTGGATGATCGAGACCAAATTCCGGCGCTCCCAGTCGAGCGACTCCATGCCCAGCGGGTCCCGGCCCTCGCGCTCGACCACGTAGCGACAGATGTTGTACGAGTCCCACACCGTGTGCTCGCCATCGACCAGCACGGGCACCTGCATGAGCGGGTTGCCGCCGAACGACTCCGCCGTGAGGACGTTGCCGACGTCGACCGAGTCCACCTCGAGACCCAGCTCGTGGCAGGTGATCCGGACGATCCGGGTGAAGTGGGAGCGAGGGGTTCCGTAGAGCCGTGGACGCACGATGGCGTCGAGCATCGACGCGGGAGGGCATGGGCGTCAAACCCACCGCCTGGCGAGCCCAGGCGATGGGCCGCGCGATTCCTCATCCGCTACATTCGTCGAAGGCGCCCACCTCTGCGGCGGGCCTGGCGGCCTGGCCCAGCGCCCCGACGGTCTCGCAGGTCGCCGCCAGCCCCACCGCCAGCCCCACCACGGCCACCACGAAGCCGACGACGACGCAGCGCTTGGGCGAGCCCCGCTCGACCGGTGAGCTCGGCTCCGGGCAAGCGGCGTCCTCGCCGGTCCCGGTCGGGTGGGCCTCCCCGGTGACCTCGAGGCTCGAGCGGCTTGCCTCCGCCGCGGCGTCCTCGGGGATCGCTACGAGCCGCTTGCGTCGGAACAATCGTGGTGCATCCGGCTCGACGAAGCGTAGCGCGTGATCGGCACGTCCCACGACGATGGTTGCCGCCGCGGTCTCGAGCGGCTGGTCCCGTGCCGCGGTGCACGGCGGCGCGGGAGCCCGCGGCTGTACCACCGCCATGGGCATCAGGTCGGTGATCCCCGAGCGCGCCGGCCCTATCACGTCGGCATAGATCTCGGCGAGCATCGTCGTGGTCTTGCGGTAGCCGAGCCAGGACTCGAGCAGCAAGAGCGCGTCCTTGGCCGACGCCAGCCGTCTACCCGCGTCGGGCTCGAGCCCGCTGGCGCGCAGCCGCTCGAGCGGCTCCGGCACGTCGCGGCGCCCCGTCGGTCGCACGAGCGGGTGCATGTTCTCCATGAACTCGGTCACGGTGAGCGCGTGGCGTGGCGGCTCTCCCGTGAGCATGTAGTGCAGCACGCCGCAGGCCGACCAGATGTCGCTGCGGTAGCTCGCCGAGCCCATTCCTTGCTCCGGCGCCATGTACTGCAGCTTCCCGCACATCTCCGCCGAGCCGTCGGCCCCAAAGCAGGCGATGCCGAAATCCGAGAGGAACACCTCGCCCTCCGAGGAGATCATGACGTTGTCCGGCGTCACGTCCCGGTGGATCACCCCGTGCGAGACCCCGCCGATGGTCCGCGTGTGCGCATGCCGGAGCGCTTCGAAGACCTCCCCGATGACGTAGCTCGAGACGATCACCGGCAGCCGGCGCCCCTGAGCCACGAGCGCCTCGCAGAGCGTCCGCAGGTTCACACCGTCGATGTAGTCCATCGCGATGAACAGGTAGCCGTCGGCCTCGCCGACCTCGATCACCGTCACGATGCAGCCGTGGCGAAGTGTGGAGAGGATCCTGGCCTCGTCGAGGAACCGCTGGCGGTACTCGGGATTGCGAGCATGCTCCGGTAGCACGATCTTGAGCGCACACGGCTTGACCAGGCCGGGCTTGCGCGCTAGCCACACCTCGCCCATGCCTCCGCGACCGATGCGACGCAGGAGCCGATAGCCCCCGATTCGCCCCGGGAGGCACGTGTGCTCGAGATCCATCGCCCGCATCGAGACGGCCCTCCGGTGGACAATCGGGGACACCCACCCGATTGGCCTTCGAGCCTGAGACCATATCCGATCGGAACCCTGCCGATCGTGCCACCAGAAATGACCACTTCGTGCCGTCAGGAACGATGACCCTTGCGATGCCGAGGTCGTGGCCCGCCTGACCGGCATGCACGCTCGTAGTGAATCGTTTGGGCCATGCGTGGCCCGATGTCCGGATCGGACTCGTGGATTCAGCCGCCGGCTTCGGATCGCAGCCGTCGCTGGAACACCACCACGACGTCCGCCTCGGGTGAGCCCGGCAAGCGAGGGCCCTCGATCTGCGTGTGATCGGCGAACGCGAGCAGCTCGTCGAGCACGAGCCCAGCGAGCTCCGTGCCGTGCTGCTGCTGCTGCACGCGTTCGAAGCACCGCCGCGCCCGAGCTCCCAGCCTGGCCGCGCCGGTACCCCGGCCCTGGCGGATCTTCACCCCCGCCGCCGCGAGCAGGATGAGGCCCCGCAGCAGCTCCGCCACCGGGCCCTCGCGCCCGGCTGCGATCCACAGGCTCTCCCAGGCCTCGTGAGCCTCCCAGTAGTAGCCGCGCTCGAACAGCTCGATCCCGCGAAGATACGGGAGCGAGTCACGCCACGCGTCGGGATCGAGCGGAGCGGGGGGCGGCCCTTCGGGCTCGCCCTGGGCACGACCGCGGAGATGACGGGGGTGAGGGCGGGATCCCGGCACGTAGGCATACGCCGGGAACCCATCGGCCTCCGAGGCCAGCCCGTCGGTGCGTGCCCGCGTGGACGTCACTGGAACTTGGCCCCTTCGTCATCGACGATGGGAACGCGGGCCGCGATCGCTTCGGAGAGCCCAAAGCGGGTGACCAGCAGCTCCCGTGCAACGTGCGGGTCGACCGGCGCCGCGCTCAGCTCACCCGCGGGGGTGACGGTGACGAGGGCACCGCGACCATAGGTCAGCACGCCGTCGTCGTGGTTCTTCCGCACGTAGAGCGAGTGATTGAAGATGCTGAACGCCTTCGTCGCTTCGTTGCGGTAGGCATAGAAGGCGTAGCTCAGGTCCCAGAGACCCATGACCGTCGACAGCGGGGTGCGCATGTGGCCGGGGCGCCACCAGACGACCCCGTCGCCCTCGCACCAAATGCCGTGGGCCTGGCTCTCCTGCCGGGTGGGAACGCCCTCGATCAATTCGAGCGCGGCCTCGGCTCCGATGCTTGGATCCGCGCGGTAGGTACGGCCGTCGATGACGACATCGAGGCCGCCATGCGCCGGCACCATGGGATCGGGCACCTCTGGCATGGTGCCCGCGACGCGAGACACGCGAAAGCCGATGAGGAACAGCACGCCGTACATCGCCTCGGCCGAGGGCCAGCAGCCGGCGGCGACGCCATGCTCGAACCACGCCGTGAAGAAGTCGTTGGGATCCATCGACGGAAACGCGCCCGTCTGCCGCTCGCTGATGTAGATGCGCTTGAGGACGTTGTCGTAGCCGACCAGCCGCGACCACTGCTTGACGACCTGGTCCAGGGTCTCGCGCGTCGGCTCCGGCCGTCCCGAGAACCCAAAGCGCTCGAGCACCCGCTCGAAGATCGGCTCGCGTAGGTCCGTGCGATCGACGGGGCCGTCGTAGTTCTCCGGGATGGTTCCTGGACGATAGGGCTCATGGGGTTGGAGCTTGGTCATTGAGAGCGCGAAGGGTACGGAGATCGAGCCCAGCTCGTCGATGGTCGGCTCGTAACGGGCAAGCACCCGGCTGCGGGCCGTGCCGTGGCACGGGGCTCGACGACCTGTGGGATGGCGGCGTACGCGCCCCTACTTCGTAGTTGAACACACTGCCTACAATCAGGCCTAGAATGCCCAACCATTGGCCTAGAATGTCCATATAATGTAGACGCTAGAATCGCAGCTTCGACTCCGGAGGATGACCATGGCGGACTTGGCCGACTACGAGCTTCGCGATCAGATCCACGAGAGTCGACGGACGCTCGTCCATCGGGGTCGGCGGCGCAGCGACGATCGAGCCGTCATCATCAAGACCCATCGCAACGATCGTCCGCCGCCGTCTGCGATCGCCCGCCTGCGCCACGAGTACGGGGTCGGCGTAGGGCTGGTGGGCCCCAGCATCATCGAGTACCTGGCCGTGGAAGCCCGGGGGCACTCGGTGGCCGTGATCACCGAGGACATCGGTGGCGTGGATCTGCGGGCCCGCATGCCGGCGATGCGCGGCGACCTCGAGGCGTTCTTCGCCATGGCGCTCCCACTGACCGAGGCACTCGCGCTCGTCCACGATCGCGGCGTCATCCATCGGGATCTCAAGCCGGCCAACATCGTCGTCAACGTCGACACCGGCGTCGTCAAGCTCATCGACTTCGGGCTCGCCTCGAAGATCGTCCGCGAGCGCCGGGAGCCCACGAGCCCGGCCGGCATGGTCGGGACCCTCACGCACATGTCCCCCGAGCAGACGGGGCGCATGAACCGACCCATCGACCACCGCACCGACCTCTATTCCCTGGGGGTCACGTTCTACGAGGTGCTCTGCGGACAGCTGCCGTTCAACAGCAGCGACCCGCTCGAGCTCATCCACAGCCACATCGCCAAGCAGGTCATCCCGCCCCACCAGCTCGATCCCAGCATCCCCGTCGCGCTGTCCGAGG